>Ga0183095_10172_pt3 | contig 138582 bp, 129 predicted proteins | sample BioMet4_FD_130346 | JGI IMG/M metagenome (GOLD analysis project Ga0183095, IMG submission 130346) | Microbial communities from bioreactor (seeded with sewage sludge) at LBNL, California, USA - Biofuel metagenome 4 (v2) (version 3) | ecosystem: Engineered > Bioreactor > Anaerobic > Unclassified ...
AATGCTCATGTACGGTAAGGAAGCAAGCAACCGAAAACAAGAGATAGACCGCCAGCACTACACTATTCCGAACCAAAGACCAAAAGATAAGCATTGTGGGAAAATCTAAACTTTTGGATTTTCCTACAATGCCAACTACGGCGGAATCCCTCCCACTCCTTATATCTTTCTGTATACATTGAATTTGTATTTAGTAAAATGCAGACAACACCACGGATCGGCTTTTGGTTGGACAATTCCAACCAAACACCACAGCAGACAGCAGAAAACATTCTGAACGCTAGGAAGCCGGTATGATTGTTACATATAAGGGGAAGAAAAATTTCTTTTAGGTACTTGCTTTCCTAAAACTGATGTGATACAATGATTTAATCCAGAAAAGGAGTAAAAAATATGCGGCAAGGTATTCTTAAATAAAACTATAATCAAATAGTGGGAACAAAGGATTATGATAGCTCCTTTTGTAGGGGCTTAGTTTTTTGTACCCAATTTAAGAATACTTTTGCCTTATCAATTTTGACATATCCCCAAAAACAGCAATCACAAACAGGTGTATGCTGTATATGTGTATGTCCGCAACTTATAATCCCCAGTGGTAAAAGTATTTTACTGCTGGGGATTTTTATGCCCTTTGGGGCTGTAAAGGGAGGACAATCACATGAAAATAATCAATATTGGAATTCTTGCCCATGTAGACGCTGGAAAGACGACCTTGACGGAGAGCCTGCTATATGCCAGCGGAGCCATTTCAGAACCGGGGAGCGTCGAAAAAGGGACAACGAGGACGGACACCATGTTTTTGGAGCGGCAGCGTGGGATTACCATTCAAGCGGCAGTCACTTCCTTCCAGTGGCACAGATGTAAAGTTAACATTGTGGATACGCCCGGCCACATGGATTTTTTGGCGGAGGTGTACCGCTCTTTGGCTGTTTTAGATGGGGCCATCTTGGTGATCTCCGCTAAAGATGGCGTGCAGGCCCAGACCCGTATTCTGTTCCATGCCCTGCGGAAAATGAACATTCCCACCGTTATCTTTATCAACAAGATCGACCAGGCTGGCGTTGATTTGCAGAGCGTGGTTCAGTCTGTTCGGGATAAGCTCTCCGCCGATATTATCATCAAGCAGACGGTGTCGCTGTCCCCGGAAATAGTCCTGGAGGAAAATACCGACATAGAAGCATGGGATGCGGTCATCGAAAATAACGATGAATTATTGGAAAAGTATATCGCAGGAGAACCAATCAGCCGGGAAAAACTTGCGCGGGAGGAACAGCAGCGGGTTCAAGACGCCTCCCTGTTCCCAGTCTATCATGGCAGCGCCAAAAATGGCCTTGGCATTCAACCGTTGATGGATGCGGTGACAGGGCTGTTCCAACCGATTGGGGAACAGGGGGGCGCCGCCCTATGCGGCAGCGTTTTCAAGGTTGAGTACACCGATTGCGGCCAGCGGCGTGTCTATCTACGGTTATACAGCGGAACGCTGCGCCTGCGGGATACGGTGGCCCTGGCCGGGAGAGAAAAGCTGAAAATCACAGAGATGCGTATTCCATCCAAAGGGGAAATTGTTCGGACAGACACCGCTTATCAGGGTGAAATTGTTATCCTTCCCAGCGACAGCGTGAGGTTAAACGATGTATTAGGGGACCAAACCCGGCTCCCTCGTAAAAGGTGGCGCGAGGACCCCCTCCCCATGCTGCGGACGACGATTGCGCCGAAAACGGCAGCGCAAAGAGAACGGCTGCTGGACGCTCTTACGCAACTTGCGGATACTGACCCGCTTTTGCGTTGCGAAGTGGATTCCATCACCCATGAGATCATTCTTTCTTTTTTGGGCCGGGTGCAGTTGGAGGTTGTTTCCGCTTTGCTGTCGGAAAAATACAAGCTTGAAACAGTGGTAAAGGAACCCTCCGTCATTTATATGGAGCGGCCGCTCAAAGCAGCCAGCCACACCATCCATATCGAGGTGCCGCCCAACCCGTTTTGGGCATCCATAGGACTGTCTGTTACACCACTCTCGCTTGGCTCCGGTGTACAATACGAGAGCCGGGTTTCGCTGGGATACTTGAACCAGAGTTTTCAAAACGCTGTCAGGGATGGTATCCGTTACGGGCTGGAGCAGGGCTTGTTCGGCTGGAACGTAACGGACTGTAAGATTTGCTTTGAATACGGGCTTTATTACAGTCCGGTCAGCACGCCGGCGGACTTCCGCTCATTGGCCCCGATTGTATTGGAACAGGCATTGAAGGAATCGGGGACGCAGCTGCTGGAACCTTATCTCTCCTTCATCCTCTATGCGCCCCAGGAATACCTTTCCAGGGCTTATCATGATGCACCGAAATACTGTGCCACCATCGAAACGGCCCAGGTAAAAAAGGATGAAGTTGTCTTTACTGGCGAGATTCCCGCCCGCTGTATACAGGCATACCGTACTGATCTGGCCTTTTACACCAACGGGCGGAGCGTATGCCTTACAGAGCTGAAAGGATATCAGGCCGCTGTCGGTCAGCCGGTCATCCAGCCCCGCCGTCCAAACAGCCGCCTGGACAAGGTGCGCCATATGTTTCAGAAGGTAATGTAAAGATACATAATCGTCAAGACGGCAACAATCAGAAGTTATGGAGGGTAACAATGGAATATAGTAAGGAAGATTTAATGGAAGCAAAAAAGCAAATTTGGGGAGTGGGAGAGAACATGGGAACAGAGGAAAGTAAAAAAATCTGGGAGGAGAACGCACAATTTTGGGATAATGCAATGGGTGACGAATCTAATGAATTTCACAGAGAGGTAGTGCGTCCCAAAGTAACGGAACTTCTATCTCCTAATCCTGCGGATTACATTTTGGATATTGCGTGTGGCAATGGAAATTATTCTTCGTATCTTGCACAAAGAGGCGCTTCGGTTGTCGCTTTTGATTACAGCAAAAAAATGATAGAATTGGCTAAAAGACGGCAATCACAATATGCAAAACAAATTGAATTTTGTGTGGCGGATGCGACCGATAGAAAAAGTATATTAGAATTAAAAAGAAATCGAGCCTTTACGAAAGCAGTTTCTAATATGGCAATTATGGATATTACGGATATTGAACCACTTCTTATGGCTGTTTATGAACTGTTGGAGGAAAGCGGAATTTTTGTCTTTGCAACGCAACACCCTTGTTTTATCACGTTGACTGAAAAATATATGACACCGCACAGTTACTATGGTATAGCGATTGAAGGGCAACCGGAGGAGCAGATTTATTATCATCGTTCCATACAAGATATTTTTAACCTTTGTTTTAGAGCTGGATTTGTCATTGATGGATTTTATGAAGAATGTTTCAAAAACAACAAAGAAATTCCTATGGTAATGATAGTAAGGCTTAAAAAGGTAAAACGTGATAGCTTAAAATAAATTCAAGTTTGCCGGATAAATAGCAAACCTGGCCGAGCCAGTCAACGGTCAAGATGAACGGGCTTCGCCCGCCGTTGACAGCCCCGCCCGGTTTTGCAGTTAGGCAGTCAAGGAGCGACAGCCTAAAGTGCTGCCGCCCCTTACTATCATAAAAAGCAACTACTAACCAGCCACAGCCCTTTTGGGAGGAAAGGGGGATTTTCCATGACCTGTACAGAAGAATATCGGGAACATATCGAGTACACTTTCCATGCCTTTTGCAAAGTCGTTATCCGAAATGCAACGATCAACGCAGCGAGGACACGGAGCAGGAAGCACAAAAGAGAAATATCCCTTGAATACCTCACAGACGAAAAGCACTACCCTTTAGGCACGACAGATGAATATTTCCAAGCCCCGGAGCCGGACGAGGAATACATACTTACCCTTTGCGGCGATACGGTCATTTTCAGCAGCGGCTTACTTGCGGAAGCCCTGTCACGGCTGGACGAACGGGAGCGGGAAATGATTTACCTGTCCTTTTTCAAGCGTATTCCACAGCACGAAATTGGCAGACAGTACGGGCGCAGCCGCAGCACAGCGGGCTACCATATCCGAAAAGTCCTACGGCAGCTCCAAGCGGAAATGGAGGGAATGGCATATGAGAAATAATAGGCTTCTCCCCTATGAAACAATCGTCCAAGCCACCAGCGGGGAGCCGGAAGCGGTGGGAACTGTATTGCAGTATTACCGCCGCCGCATACAATGTGCCGCCCGTGTGAATGGACGGGTAGACCAAGATACAGAGGACTACATCACCCAGACGCTTCTCACAGCTATTTTCAAGTTCCGCTTTGGGAGATAGCCCTACCGCCTACAACTGAATAACCGCCGCTTCGCCGGCAACCAGAAAGCAGTAAATCTATTCAACAGATTTGCTGCTTTTTTTCGTTCCTGTTTGGCATTTTTGAAAATCCCCAGTATGAAAAAACAAAAGGGAAAATTGCCGCCGCAGTTGGCAAAATCCCTTACTTATCCGTGGAGGGTATCAAAGAAAAAAATACTGCCATTGTCCGCCTTTTTCGGCTTGCGTGGTGTTGTAGGGAATAAGGGGAAATTCTAAAAATCTCCGTCCATTTTGCTTTGCGTGGTGTTGTAGGTAGTGAAAGGAAAATTTTCAAGATATGCCGGAATAGCGGGTAGCAAAGCCCTTTTGAAACGTCTTGTTAGCGGAAAGTACGGAAGCCGGGGAACGCCGGAGTTTTTCAGAGCAAGATTCTACCGCAGTACCAAAATTCGCTTATCGCTCATTTTGCCCCTGCGGGAATCTTGTTGGGGAGTGCCTTCCCCAAACCCTGCTTATGCGGCTTACGCCGCTGGAAAATCCCTCAAAATAATTTTTCGGATTTTTCAAAAACAGTTCCGCTTTACACCCTGTTTTTCTCCTATTAGTGAGAGGACACCACGCACAGCCGAAGGAGGTTTTACCATGCGAAAACGATATAACACGCCGCACCGCAGCCGGGTAGTCAAGACACGCATGACCGAGGAAGAATACGCCGAGTTTGCGGAAAGGCTTTCTGCTTACAACATGAGCCAAGCCGAGTTTATCCGGCAAGCCATAACCGGGGCAGCCATACGCCCCATCATAACCGTTTCCCCCGTCAATGACGAGTTGCTTGCCGCTGTCGGGAAGCTGACCGCCGAATACGGCAGGATCGGCGGCAACTTAAACCAGATAGCCCGGACGCTGAACGAGTGGCACAGCCCCTACCCGCAGCTTGCCGGGGAGGTACGGGCGGCGGTTTCCGACCTTGCTGCCCTAAAGTTTGAAGTCTTGCAGAAAGTGGGTGACGCTGTTGGCAACATTCAAACATATCAGCTCTAAAAATGCGGACTATGGCGCAGCGGAAGCCTATCTCACATTTGAGCATGACGAGTTTACCATGAAGCCCACCCTTGATGAAAACGGGCGGCTGATACCGAGGGAGGATTACCGCATTTCTTCCCTCAACTGTGGGGGCGAGGATTTCGCTGTTGCCTGTATGCGGGCTAATCTCCGCTATGAGAAAAACCAAAAACGGGAAGATGTGAAAAGCCACCACTATATCATCAGCTTTGACCCACGGGACGGGACAGACAACGGCTTGACCGTAGACCGGGCGCAGGAGCTGGGCGAGCAGTTCTGTAAAGAGCATTTCCCCGGACACCAAGCCTTAGTCTGCACCCACCCGGACGGGCATAACCACAGCGGCAATATCCATGTGCATATCGTCATCAACTCCCTGCGGATTTATGAAGTCCCGCTTCTGCCCTACATGGACAGACCAGCCGACACACGGGAGGGCTGCAAGCACCGCTGCACCAACGCCGCTATGGAATATTTCAAGAGTGAAGTCATGGAGATGTGCCACCGGGAGGGGCTTTACCAAATCGACCTCCTAAGCGGCAGCAAGGAACGGATAACCGAACGGGAATACTGGGCGGCAAAGAAAGGACAGCTTGCCCTTGATAAAGAGAACGCTGTCAGAGAAGCCGCAGGACAGCCGACCAAGCCCACCAAGTTTGAAACGGACAAGGCGAAGCTGCGCCGGACGATACGGCAGGCACTTTCCCAAGCTGGCAGCTTTGACGAATTTTCTTCCCTTTTGCTGCGGGAGGGTGTGACCGTCAAGGAGAGCCGGGGGCGGCTTTCCTACCTCACGCCGGACAGGACAAAGCCTATCACAGCCCGGAAGCTGGGGGACGATTTTGACAAGGCTGCTGTCCTTGTCCTGCTTACGCAGAACGCCCACAGAGCCGCCGAACAGAGCAAAGCCATACTCGAATACCCTGCCGCGGTTAAAAAGCTGTCACAAGGGGAAAAAACCACAAAAACCACCCCGGCAGACAACACCTTGCAGCGCATGGTTGACCGGGAAGCCAAGCGAGCCGAGGGCAAGGGCGTGGGCTATGACCGCTGGGCGGCAAAGCACAACCTAAAGCAAATGGCAGCTACCGTTACCGCCTATCAGCAGTACGGCTTTTCTTCCCCGGAGGAACTGGACGAAGCCTGTTCTGCCGCCTATACCGCCATGCGGGAAAGCCTTACAGAGCTGAAGCAGATGGAAAAGACGCTGAACGGGAAAAAGGAGCTGCAACGGCAGGTGCTTGCCTATTCCAAGACCCGCCCTGTCCGGGACGGGCTGAAACAGCAGAAAAACGCCAAAGCAAAAGCAGCCTACCGTCAGAAGTACGAAAGCGACTTTATCATAGCAGACGCAGCCGCCCGCTATTTCAGGGAAAACGGCATTTCCAAGCTGCCGAGCTATAAAGCCCTGCAAGCAGAGATTGAAACCCTTATCCAAGAGAAAAACAGCGGCTACAACGATTACCGGGCAAAACGGGAGGAATACCGCCGCTTACAGACTGTCAAGGGCAATATCGACCAGATTTTACACCGGGAGCGCAAGCCTGTGAAAAGGCAGGAACAGGAACGATAAAAACCGCCCCAAAATGTACCCGAACCTATACAGAACAAGGGGGCTGCCCCGTACCCTATCCGCAAATACCAAAGGATTTTTTAACGGGCTTATAGGGCAGAAAAAACCCGAAAATGATACCGAGATGATACAGAATTACCGCCGATACCGCCACACCAGCGGAAACGGCAGAAAGGAGCGCACCCATGCCAAGAATGAGCAAGAAACGGCGGCTGGAATGGTCTTTTTTCCTGCGGCAAGTGAAAGTCGGGAATTCCACCTGCGATCGTATCACATACAATGACCTCTGCCGGGGCTGTACCCATAGCTGCAAGCAGAGCTTCCGGGCGGTTATCATACTCTGCCCCCACTACTACTCCAAACGCCGGAAAAAGGAGGACAGGGACAATGGCAGATAACCGCAAGTATTACTACCTCAAGCTGAAAGAGAACTTTTTTGACAGCGACTCCATTGTGCTGCTGGAAGATATGAAAGACGGGATTTTATACTCCAATATCCTCTTGAAGCTGTACTTAAAATCGCTGAAAAACGGCGGGAAATTGCAGCTTGACGAGCATATCCCCTACACAGCGCAGATGATAGCGACACTGACCCGCCACCAGATAGGGACGGTTGAGAGGGCTTTAGAGATTTTCCGGCAGTTGGGGCTTGTGGAGCAGCTTGACAGCGGGGCTTTCTATATGACCGACATTGAGCTGATGATAGGACAGTCCTCTACCGAAGCCGAGCGGAAACGGGCTGCAAGACTGGAAAACAAGGCACTTTTACCGCCCCGGACAAAAGGCGGACATTTGTCCGACATTCGTCCACCAGAGATAGAGATAGAGTTAGAGAAAGAGATAGAGATAGAAAAAGAGAGAGAGGGAGAAACGGGACACCCCGCCCCCGCCGCTTATGGCAGATACAACAATGTGATACTGACCGATACAGAGCTTTCCGGGCTAAAAACAGAGTTGCCCGACAAGTGGGAGTATTATATTGACCGGCTTTCCTGCCATATCGCTTCCACCGGGAAACAGTACCACAGCCATGCAGCCACCATTTACAAGTGGGCGCAGGAGGACGCTGCCAAAGGCAAGGCTGCCCCGAAACAGGGCATACCCGATTATTCATGCAAGGAGGGCGAGAGCTTATGAAAAACGGAATTGAAGCTATGATTACGGACATTACAGCCACTACCGCCGAAGCGGAGGACTACACAGGCGAGGACGGGCTTTTATACTGCGGTAAGTGCCATACGCCCAAAGAAGCCTATTTTGCAGAGGGAAAGACTTGTTTCGGGCGTGACCGCCACCCGGCAGAGTGCGACTGCCAGCGGGCAGCCCGTGAAAAGCAGCAAGCCGCCGAAAGCCGACAGAAGCACCTTGAAAAAGTGGAGGACTTGAAACGCCGGGGCTTTACCGACCCTGCTATGCGGAACTGGACATTTGAGCATGACAACGGCAGAAACCCGCAGACCGAAACCGCCCGCTTTTATGTGGAGAGCTGGGAAACCATGCAGGCTGAAAATATCGGCTACCTGTTTTGGGGCGGCGTGGGGACGGGAAAAAGCTACCTTGCCGCCTGTATCGCCAACGCCCTTATGGAAAAAGAGGTTGCCGTCTGCATGACAAACTTTGCAACGATACTGGGTGACCTTGCCGCCAGCTTTGAGGGCAGGAACGAATATATTTCCCGCCTTTGCAGCTACCCTCTGCTGATACTTGATGATTTCGGTATGGAGCGAGGAACAGAATACGGGCTGGAACAGGTTTACAGCGTGATTGACAGCCGTTACCGAAGCGGCAAGCCGCTGATCGCCACGACCAACCTCACGCTGGAGGAATTGCAGCACCCGCAGGACACGCCCCACGCCCGTATCTATGACAGGCTGACTTCCATGTGCGCCCCCGTCCGCTTCACGGGCAGCAACTTCCGAAAGGAAACCGCACAGGAAAAGCTGGAACGCTTAAAGCAACTGATGAAGCAGCGAAAGGAGAGCCTATGACAGAAACGAAACAGACAAGCACCACCAAAACAGACCGCCGCCCGGACTGTGTGACGGAAATCCGCATGGGCAACTCCGTCCTTACCGTTTCCGGCTTCTTCAAGCAGGGCGCAACCGACACCGCAGCCGACAAGATGATGAAAGTGCTGGAAGCGGAAGCTGCTACACAAAAAACGGCGATTTGACCGACCATAAAGAAGCAGATTTGACGCTTTTGCCGCTATACAGACAGCCGCCCCATGTGGTACAATCAAGGTACGGAATAGTGGGGCTGGCTGTCGGAAACGGAGGATTTTATGTTAAGACAGACCAACCAACAACCAATTACCGCCCTTTACCCAAGACTATCCCATGAGGACGAGCTGCAAGGCGAAAGCAATTCCATTTCCAATCAGAAGCGTATCCTTGAAACCTATGCAAAGCAGAACGGCTTTTCCAATCTGCGCTGGTACACGGACGACGGTTATTCTGGTGCGAACTTTCAAAGACCCGGTTTTCAAGCCATGCTTGCGGACATTGAAGCCGGAAAAGTCGGGACAGTTATCGTAAAGGATATGTCGAGGTTAGGGCGAAACTACCTGCAAGTGGGAATGTACACGGAAATGATTTTCCCACAGAAAGGTGTCCGCTTCATCGCTATCAATGACGGAGTGGACAGCGCACAGGGCGACAATGACTTTGCCCCGCTGCGGAATATCTTTAACGAATGGCTGGTGAGAGATACGAGCAAGAAAATCAAAGCAGTAAAACGCTCAAAAGGCATGAATGGCAAGCCCATCACAAGCAAGCCTGTGTATGGCTACCTCATGGACGAGGATGAAAATTTCATTATTGACGAGGAAGCTGCACCCGTAGTCAAGCAGATATACAACCTCTGTCTTGCCGGGAATGGTCCGACCAAGATAGCCCGTATGCTCACAGAGCAGCAAATCCCCACGCCGGGAACGCTTGAATACCGCAGGACGGGCAGCACCCGCCGCTACCACCCCGGCTATGAGTGCAAGTGGGCGACCAATACCGTAGTGCATATCCTTGAAAACCGGGAATACACAGGCTGTCTGGTAAATTTCAAGACAGAAAAACTTTCTTACAAAGTCAAGCACAGTGTAGAAAATCCCCCGGAAAAGCAAGTGATTTTCGAGAACCACCACGAGCCTATCATAGACACCCAAACATGGGAACGGGTGCAGGAGCTTCGCAAACAGCGCAAACGCCCAAACCGCTATGATGAAGTGGGTTTGTTCTCCGGCATACTGTTCTGTGCGGACTGCGGCAGCGTGATGTATCAGCAGCGATACCAGACGGACAAGCGCAAGCAGGACTGTTATATCTGCGGCAACTACAAGAAACGCACCCATGACTGTACGGCGCACTTTATCCGCACCGACCTCTTGACCGCTGGTGTACTCTCCAATCTGCGGAAAGTGACCAGCTATGCGGCAAAGCATGAAGCCCGGTTTATGAAACTCTTGATTGAGCAGAACGAGGACGGGGGCAAACGCAGGAACGCCGCCAAGAAAAAGGAACTGGAAGCCTCCGAGAAACGCATAGCCGAGTTATCCGCTATCTTCAAGCGGCTGTATGAGGACAGCGTGACCGGGCGCATATCAGACGAGCGTTTCACAGAGCTGTCGGCAGACTATGAAGCAGAGCAACGGGAGCTGAAAGAAAGAGCCGCTGCTATTCAAGCGGAGCTTTCCAAAGCACAGGAAGCCACCGTGAACGCAGAAAAGTTTATGAATGTTGTCCGGCGGCATACCAGCTTTGAAGAACTTACCCCTACTCTGCTGCGGGAGTTTGTAGAGAAAATCGTTGTGCATGAGTGCAGCTATGACGAGAACAAGACCCGCAGACAGGACATTGAGATTTATTATTCTTTTGTTGGCAAGGTGGACTTGCCCGAATAACCGCCCGACCTATCCGACACAATGCGCAAGTGCCGGATAGGAACGGCAAAATTTTTTACACTTCTATTACTTCTTTATCGCACATCAGTAAATGCCCACGTATCCAAGCCGGTAGACGCTGATACTCTCTGCCAAACGATAGCAGACTGTATCGCTAAAACCCGCTGAGACCGGCTCAACCATTCGGCAATACAAAAAGGGGACTGCCTGCAAGGATAGTTTTTCAACCTCCTTTCAGGGCAGCTCCCCTTCTTTTTCTTCAGCTTTTTTACTGCTCTTTTACTTTTCTTCCGCTGAACACTATGGCACGTCTTGCCATTATCTCCATAGGATCCGTATAGAAATCATCGAGTTTGTTGTCCCATTTGATAACAGACAGTTCCGTGCAGCCCATTATAGCGTTGTCGCAGCCGGCTTCTTTGACATATGCCTCCAGTTCCATCCATGCCGGCGCATCGTAAGGTTTGCCGGCTTTGATGCAGTCGTAGATTTCGTGCATGACTACCTGCTGCATTTCCGCTGAAGGAACAAAAGTTTCAATGCCGGCTTCCTCCAGCCTCTTTTGATAAAGCCCTGTCTTAATAGTCCCGTCGGTTGCAAGGATCGCAGCCTTCTTGCATCTGCCGCTGAGCTGATCAACAGTACCTGCTATAAGATGCAGAATCGGAATATTCAGCTTGTCCTTCATCATATCGGCAAAGTAGTGTGCCGTATTGCATGTTATGCAGATGGCATCACACCCTGAGTTTTCCAAAAGCTTCGCATCACGCAGCAGCTGATCGTATACAGCCTGTGTCTTGCCGCTCAATATTGCTTCCGTGCGATCGGGCATGGAGGCATCTGAGTAGACCAATAAGTTCAGGTGATCCTGGTCTTTCTCAGCTGCCGTCATTTCCGTAACCATTTTATAGAACAGTTCTGACGCCATGGCGCCCATTCCGCCAATCACTCCAATAAGATCATATTTCTTGCTTTCCATTTTTATGCCTCTTTCTTATAATATCCGTCTGCAAGGCGCTTTGACCGCCGCGCATTTTGACTGCCGCTGAGCACGCGTTTTGCTCGCAGATCTATGAGCGTTTTGTTCGCCCTCGCCTTGTCACTAATACCATTATACAGTTCTTTGCCGCTGCGTCAAAGGGTAATATGCATTTTATGTACGCGCATGAATACATTGATAATAAATTATCTAATTTCGACTTTTTTTGTTGATTACTCACCGCTTATGTAGTACAATATATCTGTCCTTGTTAAAAAGTAAACAAACCGGGAGGCTTAAGAATGTATAAAGTATCTGCCCTTGCAGAAGAGTACAAAAAGAAACTTATCACCGCTGACGATGCGGCTGCTATGGTAAGGCCTGGAGACCGACTTCATTTTGGTCTTGGCTGCGGTTCCATCGTCGACATTGATGCAGCTCTGGCAAAGAGAGCTGATGAACTGCAGGACGTATTAGTGGTAAGCACAGTGGCCATCAGAGAAGAACCTTTCAAGGTTTATCAGGCCACCACTTCAAACAGACAGGTAAAATTCATGTCTGCGCATTTCAATTCTTTCGACAGACAGATGTGTCGTGACGGAAGATGCTGGTATATGCCTATGCTGTTCAGAGAACTGCCGCTGTACTGGCTGCAGAATTCCATCGACATTGCAATGTTCCAGGTTGCTCCTATGGACAGCCACGGAAATTTCAATCTGGGCCCGCAGGTAGCGGACATGTGGGGCGTCATCAAAGCCGCCAAGAAAATTATCGTTGAAGTCAACGAGAACATGCCGATTGCTCACGGTCACCAGACTCAGCTCAATCTCTACGGAATCGACTACGTGGTTGAGGGTTCCAACAGCAAGATGGCTGAAATTCCAACCAAACCGCCTACACGTATAGACAAGATGATTGCTTCACACGTAGTAGAGCGTATCAACAGCCACAGCACCCTCCAGCTTGGTATCGGAAGTCTTCCTTCATGCATAGGAACCATGCTGGCAGATTCAGATGTAAGAAACATCAATGCTCATACAGAGATGTTCGTTGACGCATATGTCGACCTGTTCGAGGCCGGCAAGCTGACAGGAAACAAGCCGGTGGACAGAGGAAAAGCTCTCTACACCTTTGCAGGCGGAACTCAAAGGCTCTATGATTTCATAGATGACAACCCGATCTGCTGCAATGCTCCTGTTGACTATGTAAACAACGTAGCAATCATTTCAAGTATAGAGAACTTCATATCAGTGAACAGCTGTATTCAGGTTGACCTCTATGGGCAGGTCTGCTCTGAGTCTGTAGGACACCAGCAGATAAGCGGTACTGGCGGACAATTGGACTTCGTAATGGGAGCCTATCAGTCACGCGGCGGGCACAGCTTCATCTGCACACCATCTACCAGGCAGATGCCTGACGGGTCCGTGGAATCCATGATAACCCCGATGCTGACTCCTGGCGCTATCGTAACCACGCCGAGAATGGCAACGAACTTCATCGTTACCGAATACGGTGCGGCTGATTTGAAAGGAAAGTCCACATGGGAACGCGCGGAACTGCTCATTAACATCGCGCATCCTGATTTCAGGGAAGACCTTATCAGAGAAGCGGAAAAGATGGGTATCTGGAAATACACAAGCAAATGTTCACTTTAGTCTTCAAAGAAAAAACAGCCATAGGGCTGTTTTTTTTTGAACAGGAAAGCAGCGGGCACAAGTCTTTGCCAATGCCAAAGAGCCGTCACATAATGCAGCGGCTCTCGGATGGATTAATTTATCGGATTTTACTTTATGGACTGTTTTTATTAGAAATTCATGAACAGGTTTGTCAGCAGTACGATGATAGGCAGTGCAATTACTGTCTTCTCAAGGAAAATGATTACCAGATCCCAGATTTTTACCGGCATCTTGGAAGCAAGCATTATCGATCCTACTTCGCTCATATAGATGATTTGTACAAGAGACAGGATGCCCATTATGAATCTTGTCTTGACTGATACAATGTTTGCGCAGATGATGCACGGAATGAACTGATCTGCAAATCCTACAACGCATCCCGGAGCTGCAGCTGCAGCTTCATCAACACCAAGCAGAGTCAGGTAATACTTGAACGGCAGTCCTATCCAATCGAATACCGGAGTATATGTTGACAGTATCAGTGCGAAGGTTCCAACGCACATTGTTACAGGAACCAGGGTGAATACTATGTTCATGAACATTTCGATACCTTTGCGCATGAGTTCTGCAAAGGTCGGACCCGTCTGTGCCTTAGTAACTGCCTGAGCAAATGCCCAGTGTGTCTTTTTGATGCCGACCGGCTCGATCTCGTTGATCTGCTTGCCGACAGGCGCGTAGTATTCATCTTTATATTTGCCGTTCAGCGGCCATATCCTTGCCATGATCACAACGCTCAGCACGCCGGTCAGAGACAGTATCCCGTAGAATGGAATAAAGTACTGATCCACCTTCAGCATGGCTGCAATAACCAGACAGAACGGAAGTGATACTGCTGAGAAGCAGCTTGCTATGATTATTGATTCTCTTGCGGTATAATAGCCTTCTTCATACTGTGTTGAAGTCAATACTACGCCTACGTTGCAGTTGCCTATCCAAGAGGCAAGCAAGTCAACGGCTGCTCGTCCCGGCAGTCTGAACAAAGGCCTCAGCGCGCCTCTCACAAGCGTGCCTACATAATCCATGATGCCATATTCAAGGAGAAGCGGTATCAGGAAGGATGCAGCAAAGAACCAGGCGATCAATGTTCCCATTAAACTGAGCATGGTTCCGCCCGTGTCTGCACTTGTTATCCAGTCAGGACCAATTCCGAACTCAAGGAGCGTAACGACAACGGCTCCGATGCAGCGGATGGCAAGGAATATAGGCGTTGTAGAGAACAGTCTCCCTGCCAGCTTTCCTTCCTGGGCAAATCCAGGTTTGCCAAGTGTGCATATCAATGACATTATTGCAGAAAAGACAACTGTTCCAAAGATGATATGACTTGCCACTGGTTTAATGAATGCCGCACACCAGTTTGAAATTACTCCCAAAGGAATCGTCATGTTTCCATCCACCCATATCGGACAGAGGAAAATGAAGATACCAATAGCAGAAGGAATGATGAATCTTCTTATCTGTTTTGCTGTCGGATTGGTGATCAATCCTTTGAACGCTTCGCGACGCGCCTCTTCTTCAGGCGTAAGTTCTGCTGCAGCAACTGCAGTATTTTCATAATTATCCATTTGCATACTCCCTAACTTTATGTCCCGTTTGTAACGGGCTCTTTTGCGAACACTGCTTCTTTCACACTGTACAATTCCTGCACCAAATTGCTGCCGGAATTGTGCAGCAGCTGTTATTTTCCTCCGAAGGCACGCATGAGTGCGATTCGATCGAAAGCTTCTTTCAGCACTTCTTTGCTTACGGTACAGGCGATACGAACGTATCCCTCTCCGCATTCACCAAAGGCGATCCCAGGTATCGTCAGCACATGAGCCTCACGCAGTATCGCATCGCTGGCTTCAAGAGATGTCATGCCTGTCGCTTTGATGTTGATGAATAGATAAAACGTACCTTTAGGAGGATTGATCACTGACATGTTTGGTATGCCGGTGATGCGCTCCGCTGCATAAAAAGCGCGTTCCTTATACTCTGCAACCATTGGCGGCTGTATCACGTCTCTGTTTCGGAGAGCCGCGATAGCGCCTCTTTGCGAGATCGATGGCGCTGTAAATACAACATTCTCATTGATCTGCTGTACTGTTTTGATGATGTAGTCCGGCGCGATGATATTGCCGACTCTCCAGCCAGTCATTGTGAAATCTTTGGAGAAGCTGTTGATCGTTATCGTGCGTTCCTTCATTCCTGGCAGCGAGCTTATTGGAACGAATGGATGCTCGTAGCTGAATGACGTGTAGATATCGTCAGCAACAACGATAATGTCATACTTCTTTGCCACCTCAGCAATCTTTTCCATTGTCTCAACTGTAAGGCAGTTCCCTGTTGGGTTGTTGGGGGTGTTGATTACCAGCGCTTTGGTGCGCTCGGTGATAAGGCTTTCCAGCCTCTCAACATTGACCTGAAAATCTTCCTCTTCATATGTTGGAAGTTCAACAGGAATCCCTCTGGCTAACTCGACCTGCTGCGGATAAGGAGTGAAGAATGGTGCCTGCAGAATGACTTCGTCTCCGTCGTCCAGTATTGCCTCAAGTGCCAAATACATCGCAATGCATCCGCTGGCCGTTACGAAAACCTCTTCATCTGCTATGTCCATGTTAAATTTATCATGATAATAATTGCATATTTCTGTACGTAATTCCGGATCGCCTCTGAAGTCGGTATACTTGGTATGGCCGGCTCTGGCATCCTTATAAGCCTGATCGATAATGATTTCATTTGTTGTCAGATCCGGATCTCCCAGGCTCAGGTTGATGACATCGTTGAATTCCTTTGCCATTTCGTCTACCTTGCCCATCGGGGTCGACTGATCTTTCCAATAGCGCTTTGCTATAAATTTGTGTTTCACTTTCTTCAGCTCCTTTATTGAAAAGTTATAAGAAGTGTTTTATAATTAGTAATAATTTTAGTAAAAAGTGAAACGATGTTTCTGTTCGTTGCAACTTATATTTGATTTTTGAAACGGCGTTTCTTTTTTAACTTTGCATAATAATAACACTTGTTTGAAAATTGTCAAGTGGTAATACCAATTATTTTATAATATTTTTAATATTCTAACTTACTGTTGAAGGGATCAAGAAAGGACTATTAAATGGAAGACAGCAGCAGCGTTTCCTCAGTAGAACGCATCGTAAAAATCGTATCCGCTATTTCAGAATCTGACCGCCCCGTCGGTGTCTCAGCTCTGTCACAGCAGCTTGGAATGCCTAAGGCAACCGTATTCCGCTTCTGCAACACACTTGCAGAACTTAACGTACTGAACAAAAATGAAAACGATGAGTTTTCCCTCGGTCTGATATTCGTGACTCTTGGAGAACAAGTCAAGGCCAGCAGCAGTCCGGCCATGCTTGCCAAACCTTTTCTGGACGAGCTTTCTGAAGAAATTGGAGAATCAGTAAACCTTGGAATACTCGATGACGACAGCATCTACACAGTTTACAACGTATCTGGTGAATCTTCCGTCCTTGTATCCAAGCTCATTCCTGTCTCACCTCTCTACTGCTCATCTATGGGCAAAATATTCCTTGCTCACATGACAGATGTAGAAATCGCCGCCTACTTTTCCAAGCCAAGGAGCAAGCGCACCGTGAACTCCATAGTTACTCTGGATGGTTTCATGAAAAGCAGGCGTGATATTCTGGACAGCGGAATGGCAGCAGAGACAGAAGAATACGAATATGGGCTGTCCTGCATGGCTGCTCCTCTCTATGGGTACCGCGGCAGGCTGGCAGCAGCCATGAGCATTTCCGCTCCAACGAGCAGGCTTGAGCTAAAGGGCCGTGACGTCATAGCGGCTAAGCTAAAGAAAACTGCCGCCGACATCACGACAATATATACGAGAGCTTATCTGTAAAAGCATTCTTAACACCATTAAAAAAGCCAGGATCATTAAAATCCTGGCTCATTTTTTTCTATTCACATTTTTCTATTGCAGCCTGTCTCCATCGTCTTTATGCTCGAACTTATAGTTGGCGATTATGAAACTGTAGGCTATGTCCAGCACCGAAACCGCAATGAGTATGTACATGCTCCAGAGCATGCAGTACTTGCCTTCCGTCACTATGGATACGAATATCATAAGCGCGCCGGCCACAGCAAAGGTGATGCCTCCGAATTTCTGCGATTTCTTCCAAGTTTCTTCGTCCTTCATGCTCCATTTGGTCCTAAGGCCAAAAGTCGAGTTCATCTTCGTCCGCGGCATTACCGCGCCAAACACAATGCACATAACGCCCATGGCTCCGAAGATCAGCTTGATCCCGCTTGCACCGCCGCCATATATGCTTTTCATTCCTGTGATTTCAATGAACAGGAAGTAGAAATTCATCAAATCCATGAAGAGCAGACAGATCAGACCGACGAGCAGCGTCATCTTCTCGTTGCTTTCACCGAACTTCTTCACTTTAGATGTAATCCGACCCATGACGATGATAAGGATCCCGAAAGCCAACGTTACGATCGGGAAAATCAGGGCCTCATATTTGCTGCCGTAGCGGTTTACCACGCCGCTCAGTCCGAAATGCGCCGGTATCTGATCCGGCATGGTTCCAAGCGCTGCAGCCACCGCAATCAGCGGAAGTACCATCAGCAGTATGTAAACTATTTTGATTCTCTTCAATTGCATAGTCCCCCTGTTAAATATTCTTTATGGAATACCTTATTCTTTTTTCGGGCCTTTGTCAATATCGAACATCAATGTACGAAAAATCATTTTCGCTAACGAATCGTGCAGATGACGCCGTCTATCTCCTCATATGTTTTACCGCGCCGGCAATGCAGAATATCAGCGCTGCTGCCAGGCATGAAAGCAGCACGATCAGCGTTATATTGCCATTGTAGGTCGCCGTATTCCACTCGCCGAAATCGATTTGCGGCATGCCGCGGTAGTCTCCCATCACAATGTCGCCAAACGGTGAGGCGAAGAACTGCCATACGCCCATGATCATCAGGCACACTGCGGTTTTGAAGAATCCGCTGCAGCCTGCGTATTTGATCACCATGGCCAGCGCCCAGGCAAAGGCGAGGCAGTAAAGCGTCACCAGCATTCCAGCCCCGGCATCGCGTCCGGCACCGACAAGGACCATTAACAGTATCAAAACCGAGTCCGCGCCGAGGCACAGCTCCAGTTTTTTGTCTGACAAAGCCGCCGGCAAATCTACGCTTTTCAGCACCAGCGGTCCGAAAATCACAGTCACTGCCAGCGTCGTGCCTAAAAAGCCCATGAGGTACCAGCTGCCTCCGCTGTAGATGCAGCCAGAAAGCAGCAGAAGCTGCAGAGAAATATAGAATGATCCCAAAATGTACAGTCCTTTATGTTCCCTGTCTCCAAGCAGGCCCGGCAGGTTAATGAAAGACCAGACCATCAGCAGCGAAGTCAGCAGTATGCAGAATTCCGCAAAATTATGGCCCTTGATGACCATTACTATAAAGGCGGGGATCAGAGCAGCAGCGTAAGCCGCATAGGTTGCGACCTTCCACGCGGTTTTCATCCTCCTGTATTTTCCGGCCTGCCTGACGATTTCCCGTTGTCCATCGTCGTCGCTTGCCGTAATAAGTTCATGCTCCGTCACCTTGAGCGCCTGGCATAGAGACGTGATCATCGTGATATCCGGATATGACTTCCCTCTCTCCCATTTGCTCACTGCAGACTCAGAAACGAAGAGCATGTCAGCCAGTTCCTTCTGAGCCATACCCCGCTCCCTTCTTTTATCTGCGATATACTTTCCAAGTGTCTTTTTCTCTTCCATATGTAAAACTCCCTTTTGTTCAAAGTTTGACTGCGCGCATGTCGTTCAACAGTTTCACATTAAGCCTTAGCCGAAAAAAAGTCAACAAAATAGGGCATTTTCCCTCCTCGACCAACAGTCAAGTGTTGAAAAATGCCCATTCCATTCGTTAGTTGCTCCTTGCGTTTTCGCTGCAGCCGCAGATCAGATCGCGTCCGCCAGTTTTTAGCAGCGGTTCAGGATCCACCTTGCTGCATCTCCTATGGTCTCGTCGTGGCAGTACTCGTTGAATATCTCGTGGAAGAGTCCGCCGTAGATCTTCATCTGTCTGTCCTTAGATGCTGCCTTTGCGAAGAAATCGTATGTATCCCTCAGCGAAACCAGTCCGTCTTTCTCGCCATGCATCATCAGCACAGGATAGCTGAACTTCGCCGGATCGAACCAGTCAAGTCCGTCGCAGACCGCATAACAGAGTCCTGTGGTGAAGGTCATCGTGTTGTACGGATCCTTGCCGTACCAGTCAACAACCTCCTGGACGGAGCACACGCCCGCTCCCAGTTCGTTTGGCAGCGTCATGTGAGGATCGAGTCCCTTAGGCACGTTTCTTATCAGTCCGCCGTTGTCAAAAGTCAGCGCACCGCTGGTCACGATACCCTTCAGCTTCTTGTCTGGGTATTTAGCGCCGTAAAGTGCGACCGCATAGCCGCCCATGCTGTGACCCAGCAGGAACACCGGTTTGTCTGGGTTTTCCTTTATGGCCAGATCGACGAAAACGTTGACATCATCCAGCATATCGTTGAAATCGCTGTAATATGTGCGTTCACCCTCAGACCTGCCGTGGCCTCTGTGGTCGAATCGGTAAGTCCCGATTCCAGCCTTATGGAAGGTTTCTGCCAGATAGTCGTACCTGCCCTGATGTTCGCACAAGCCATGCACAACGACACATACAGCCTTGTCGCCATCTGTCACTTCTTTGTTCAGATAGAGTCTGGTTCCGTCAAAAGACGTAAAGTTTGCTTCACTCATGATTTTCTCCTCCTGCTACTCTTTCATGATAAAAGATTTATCGTCAATGGCGCGCATCGTTGCCAGGATGCCGTCAAGATGATCGTACTCGTGCTGGATCAGTTCAGACATGTCACCAGAAAACTCCATCTGGCACTCCTTCCACTCTTCGTCTCTGTAATGGATCACGCAGCGCTTATGGCGCATCACCCTCACCAGCAGTCCCGGGAACGACATACAGTCGTCAAGGACTTCATAAAGTTCGTCGTCGGGGAACTCCAGCACAGGATTAATAAACAGCACCGGCGTGTCCAAATGCCTGTAAAGCACCCTCTTGCGCACGCCGATCTGCGGCGCGGCTATCGCTCTGCCGACTCCGTATTTCTGCCTGAAAGCCACAAGGGTATCGCGCAGATCTATCTTAAGCTTCAGTATCTCGGTCAGCTCGCTCTCAAGGGCCTCTTCACTTACTTCATAAAGCTGCGGATCCCCCAGCAGTAAAATTTTCTTTTCCATTTGCGTTTCCTTCACTTTCCGACTCCGGCGCACGGCTTTCTGTCAGCTGCAGTTTCAGAGTCTCAAACCTATTCAAAAATGCCGATAAGATAGCCGTACCCTTCCTCTTCCATTTTTGCCTTAGGCACAAAGCGCACTGATGCGCTGTCGATGCAGTATCTCACGCCGTTTGGCGATTCGCCGTCGCCATCAAAGACGTGGCCCAGGTGCGTTGCCCCTGTGCGGCTTGACACTTCCGTCCGCACCATGCCGTATGACCTGTCTATGCGCTTCACTACAGTGTTCTCGTCAATAGGCTTCTGAAATGCCGGCCAGCCGCAGGAACTCTGGAACTTGTCTTTTGATGAAAAGAGCGGCTCGCCAGTCACGATATCTACATAGATTCCATCCTCAAAGTTGTCCCAGTATTCATTCCTGAACGCCGGATCAGTGCCTTGGTTCTGCGTCACTTCATACTGCAGCGGCGTCAGCCTCTGGCGGATCTCTTCATCGCTTGGCATCTCGTATGCGCCGGCATCGACTGCCATTGCCGCTACCCTGTCAAAATCTTTTTTGTTCAGGTGGCAGTAGCCTCCCGGATTCTTCACCAGATACTTCTGGTGATATTCCTCCGCTTTATAGAAATTCACCAGCGGTTTGATCTCCGTATTGAATACATCGTATCTCTTTTTTATTACCTCGGCAGCGCTGAAAATCACTCTGCCGGTTATCTCATCTTCGTAGTAAAGTCCGGTCTGATACTGAGTGCCGATGTCGTTGCCCTGTCTGTTGGTCAGAGTCGGATCGATGACCGAGAAGAAGGCAAAAGCCAAAGTCCGAAGACTTACTTTTGTTGGATCATAGGTCACGCGGACAGTTTCTCTGTACATGGTATCTCCCTGGCATACGCGCTCGTAAGTCGGCGCTTCCACATTGCCGTTGGCGTAACCGCTTTCCGCCGTGATAACTCCTGGGATAGACGACATGAGTTTTTCCATGCCCCAGAAGCAGCCGCCTGCAAAGTAAGCAACGGCTTTCCTATAGATATGGCAGTACAGATATTCTCCCATATCAAAGCTTTCAGCAAGGAAGTATCCTGCCGCGCCTGCCTCTTCATCCATTTCTTCGCCTGAGATCCTCTCGTGGACAGGCGGACCCATTTGGGAACCATTCTTTTTGAACTCAATAATGCCAAGTTTTCCGCCTGGTTTCAGCACGCGGCTGATCTCAGCCATCATCCCCGGCCTGTCGTCAAGTTCGTGCATGACTGTGCACATGAATGCAAGGTCAGCTGAATCATCAGGTGCCTTGCTTATGTCGTCTAGAATCTTCACCCTTGACAATCCCTCCGATTCGACCTTGCCGCTGATTATCTGACGCATCTCTTCAGAAACGTCAACTGCTAATATCTGTCCTTCAGTAAGTTCCGCCGCCGGCATGGTAAACAGACCTGTGCCCGCCCCTATGTCGCAGAAACTCATGCTGCCGGAAAGTCCTAGGCGTTTCAGAGTCTCCGCCGGTTTCAGCGCGGCAACTCTTGCCTCAGATTCAAATTTCTTTATTGGATCCCCCATTTTTCACCTCCGCCGCGCTTGCCGCGGCTTTGATATTCTGACTGCCAACTCGCCGCGCTTGCCGCGGCTTTGTTCGTCTGCTGCCTTAACTGATTTTATTGTGCCGGTACGACTGCAAAGAAAACCAGATCTTCGTCACCATCGTTGAACAGGCCGTGAGAATGTCCTTTTGGGCAGTAGTGACACATGCCCGGTGTAACGGTCTCGTCTGCTCCGTCGAAAACGGCCCTGCCGGTACCTTCCAGTATGAATATAATCTCGCTTCCGGCGTCGTGAGTGTGAATCCCGATCGATGACCCTGGTCCCAGCCTGGAAACCATGATCTTGTTCAGCTCGTCGTTGAACATCCTAGTGACCATCTCGCCTTCGCCGCCTTTAAAGTTTGGAACGACTTCTTCTTTCATTGTATTATAATCGATTATCATTGTCTGCTCCTCCTGTCAATGCTGTTCTTTAATTTAAGGCCGAGTGGAGTTCGCAGTGAGCTCGCTCATTGCATACGTAACGAAAGCCTGCAACTGAAGCCCTTGGCTTCACTAATAACCCCCCCACTGAAATTTAGGCATATCCCCCGCCGCCCACTTCGTTGAGGCGGGGACCATCTGGCTTCTATTATACTATTTCCCAGAGAATAAATCCACAATGCAAAAGTAGTCACCACATTATTCACCTGGAACTTAGGCAGATATTGGTGAAGACAAATCTTTTTTCGAAGCTAATCTCCAAAATATCGTATTATGTATTGCGTTTAGTAATACAAAAGTATATAATAATATTACAAGGTGGTGATATTTATGGCTAATAAATCAGCAAATGTTCTTGCTAGAGTTGAACCTGAAGTGAAGGAACAGGCAGAAGCTATTATGACGCAACTTGGCATACCTGCCTCAGTTGTAATCAATATGCTTTATAAACAAATAATTATGACCAAGAGTATTCCTTTTTCACTCACCATTCCATCTGAGCCACACACTCTTGATCAAATGGACACAGAAACCTTCAGTTCGATGATGCGTAATGGACTTGAAGAAGCTAAAGCAAATCATTCTCGGCCAGCTGCTAATGTCTTCTCTGATATTAGACAAGGTCTAAAATAATGAATGATAATTACATTGTAAAAGTAACAGAACAGGCAGAAGCTCAATTAAATGAAATAGTAAATTATATTGCATTTCATTTTCAGTCTCCTGCCTCTGCTGCGAAAATACTAGACACCCTGGAAAGTGCAATCGTGTCTCTCGATCAGCTACAACAACTTTAAAACATAAAAACAGACTAATGCAGTCGCAATGACCATTAGTCTGTTTTGATATTATTATTATATTTATTTAAGCATCCACCTTATTCCTCTGGCTGTTCGGTGCTCCGGCTCGCTGAAATGCCCGCCTTCGTTGAGTTCAAAGATGGTTTCCGTACCGGGCTCCCCCATCAGAGCTTCCGCCTCCCGTGTCCGCTCTTCCACTACGGCCATGCGCTGATTTTTCGTGTTCTTTTCCTTGTCGCCAAGGGAGAAGTAGAACCTCTCTGGCGGCTGAGCCGAAGGATTTTTCTTCAGGTAGTCAACAAAACCGTCAAACCACATGGACCCCGAGGCGGAAACGCCGCGTCTGAAGCATCCGCTGGTCCAGGCTGCGTAGACTGAAAAAAGCCCCGCCAGTGAATAGCCTGCAATGGCGCTGTATTCCGGCACGATCGGCTGTCTGCCTATCTCCGAACTGCCGTCATTCATCTCAGTTTTTGGCCATGCCGCCAGCGTTTTCTCCACCGCCGGCATGATTCCTCCCGCTAGTTCTTTGATGAAATCATCAGCACCGCCTCCGAAATCGCTGCCGCCTTTGAAAGCCTTAGGCGCCGGCCACGGTGACAGATCGTTATCCCAGTCGCCGCCGCTTATTGCGGCGAAAACAGCATTGACTGGCGAGCCGCCCTTTTGATATAGCCAAGCCGCAGTCTCATCGGCCTCATCGCCAAACATGCAGGAATAGACCACCGGCATATGTCCGGAAGCCTCCTTTGGGATATATATGGAAACCTCGCGGCTTCCGCAGCTGATTATCATCTTTGTCATTTAATCACCTTCGCTTATTACCGTGCCCTGAACAGCAGGACCATATACACCACGATCGGCACAAAAATCAGTCCCAGCATTACGAACGTCGACCACCATGGCATATCAACTGCCCTTGCAGAAGTGATGGTGATAGCAGTAAACATCAGACAAATTGTCAGCTTCAGCGTATCCAGCATGCCCTTCAGTACGCCGTAGACTCTGGCCCGGTTTTCTTCAGTCACAGTCACGCCCGTGTTCCACGTCGATGGGAACATGCCGACTACTGTAAGCAGCACTGCCAGTCCCAGCATGATCAGCGGCATGATCCAAAGCATGCCTTTACTGCCCCAATCCGTGATATTACCCGCAAAATCGTAGCGCTGCGGTATCCTGTCCGGAATGTTTGCCCAGCTGGCAATAAGATAAATGTAACAGAATGCAATTGTAACCAAGGTGGCGACGTTCTTTACGACCGCCGCAGTGCTGTTAAATATTCTCATTTCCTTCTCTCCTAATTATGCAGGTCTTTTCCTGCTTTTACTCTATTCCGACGCCAAATGACCGGCAACCGGATTTTTCTTTGCTTCTATGACATATAGATATGGGTACTCCGACTTGATATGCGCAATGTGGCACACCCTGTTCACGAGCAGTCCCCGAAGTGCCCGCTCCAGATCACTGTTCAGATGCGCAATATCTCCAGCCGACAGATCAGACAGTTCTCCTCTGAGTGTCAGTTCATCCATCATATGAAATATTGCCCAGAGCATGTCGGTAAAATCTTCATGCTCCAAAAGCGCCGGATTGGAAGCTATGGCCTGAAGATCAGCCTTTCTAGCCATAAGCGGCTCCCTCATCTCAATGAATCCTTCAGCTGTACAATTTGTTTTTATGTCGGCTTTTTTCAGGGCAGCTGAAGCCTGGACAAAGTCCTTCTCGGCCCAGTTCTGATTGATGGCCGCCAGGCTCTCAAGGCACTCAGATCTTTCGGCATGGCCTATCATCAGCACGATCAGATCCGTGCCAAAATCGCGGAAAAACGCGCTTGCCAGTGTCCTGGTCCTGGAGAGTCTCTCGCTCTTCTCCCTGCCGTTGACGATCATACCTACTACAATAGTTACAATAGCTATCTGTACAGGCAGAAACGCCCAATCCTGAAGCATGTAAAATCCAGTATCCTTAAGGTCATGAAACAGTACATACTGAATAAGATATATCACCGCCGACATTGCAAACAGTGCTGCAACGGCAATCGCCGCCGCGTGTTTTCTCATAGGCTTTCCTCCTCCGCTTATACGGTATCAAAACGCTCGCCGCAACACTGGGCGGCGGTGCGGCTGCCAACTAGCAGTCACAGCTAATCAAACAGTTCCGCTGTCTTTTTCATCTCTTCAATTATATTTATCTTCTGCGGGCAGCTCTTTTCGCAGGCACCGCATTCAATGCAGTCTGACGCAATGCCGCCGTCTATGGTCCACTGATAATTGGTTTTTGCTACTTCTTTATACCCATAAAGTTTATATTCATTCAGCACGTGTATGAATCCTGGTATATTCAGCTTTTTAGGGCATCCGTCGGTACAGTATCTGCAGGCCGTGCATGGTATCAGCGGTGTCTTAGCAAGTTCCGCCTTTACCTCCTCAATGAGGCCCTTTTCTTCCTCAGTGACAGGCTTGAAATTTTCCATGGTCTTTACATTGTCCTTCACCTGATCCAGAGTACTCATGCCGCTGAGCACCGTCATTACTCCGTCTACGGAAGCCGCATAGCGCATTGCCCATGAAGACAGGCTGACGTCAGGTTCAGCATCCTTCATTATCTTTGCCACTTTCTCAGGAAGATTGCCCAAAGATCCGCCTCTGACCGGTTCCATGACGATGATCGGTTTGCCGTATTTTCTGGCCACCTCACAGCATTTTCTGGACTGAACTTTCTCATCCTCCCAGTCTGCATAGTTTACCTGCAGCTGGACAAAGTCTGTATCAGAATGATGCGCCTCCAGTATCTTATCCAGCACATCCGCCGTGTCATGGAACGAGAACCCAAGGTTCACGATCCTTCCGTCTTCCTTTTCCTTCTTCAGATAGTCCCAGACGCCCAGAGGATCCTCGATCATGTTGTTATCGCGATCCAGATTGTGGAGCAGATAGAAGTCAAAGAACCCGGCGCCTGTTCTCTTCAGCGATGTTTCAAACATTCTCTTTGCATCATCCAGCTTCTTAACACTGTAAGTCGGCAGCTTGGTTGCCAGCTGGAACTGGCTCCTTGGATACCTGTCGACCAGTGCAGCCTTTGCAGCCTCTTCAGACTTGCCGCCCATGTAGACATAAGCCGTGTCAAAATACGTGTATCCGTTGTCCATGAACACATCAACCATGTCCTTCATCTGTTCGATATCTATCTCATCACCTTTCATCGGCGGCCTCATAAGCCCGAATCCCAGTTTCTTTATTTCGTTTATTTTCTCATACATTACCGGATCTCCATTCTCAAATTCAATGCAATATCCAAAGCCAGGGCCCGGAATCCAGTCCCAGATATTTTTCTTCTCCTGCGGGAACAGCTCGCCCATGATAGCCGAGATCACGCCTCCATGGCACACGACGATAGACACGGCATCTTTGCCGCTGTGTCTGTGCGACAGTTCCTTCAGACGATGCAGCCCCAAAAGCTTGTGCAGTCCTTTAGATACTCTCTCCGCAAACTCCTGACGCGACTCTCCTCCCGGCGGTTTGACATCGCCTTCCGTGTCTTCGATCCAACGATCAAAGCACACATTGCCGTGGAGTTCGTCGTAGGAACGGCACTCAAAGTCCCCGAACTTCATCTCTCTCAGCTCGTCGATCTCCTTATGCGGCCTGTCGCCAAAGATGATGCCAAAGGTTTCTTCCGTCCGCGTCAGCCCTGAAGTGTAGAGATCCGCATCCTCCGGCTCCGGATAAATGCCCTTGGAAGCCAGATGGGCCAGCCGGGCCTTTCCTTCCTTTGCAAGAGGCAGATCAGCGCTTCCATAGAACCACATCTTCTGATTCCCCTCAGTAATACCATGTCTGATAAGATAAATCCTTGAAATCATCTCTGTTCCTCCGGTTTGACTCTGGTCGGTATTCCGCAGAACACCCGCCAAACTTCTTCGGCCTGCTGTCCCAGATATACCATGCACCTGCCGCACATTTCTCTCCATGCCCTTTCTGTCGGGTCCATTGGCACGACGCCTTCAGAGTTGTCGCTGCAGATGATGACCTTGTCTTTCAGTCTGTCTATGTTGTCCTCCAGGCACTCCCTCGGGTCTACGTCCTCCTTGATGCAGGCTAAAATGAACCTGTCCAGATCTGCGATTATCTTTCTGTCAAAATCTATTACCATCGACTCCATGTCGCAGTGAAAAACGTTCTTTTCTTCCAAATCAAATCTCTTCAATGCGTAGTCCAGTTTTCCCTGATAGGCGCCGCCAAATATCAAAATCATATGTTTCACCTCTATATACTAATAATGCCAACTGTACTGGCCGTGCTTGCCATAACTGCCAGCGCCGCAACGGCCGCTGCCTCACACCAGCAGATTATGTGACCTGCTATGTCTCCGCTCATTCCACCAAGCTGTTTTATTGCGCAGCCGCCCGCAATGAGAGCCGCAGCTGTCTCAACCAAAATCGTTACGATGACCTGCATCGGATCTCCTCCAACAGCCATCACGAATAAGATGTATATTACTGCTTCGATTATCAGGGCTGCCCTGTTTTTTCCGCGCCCCGGCCTTTCGTAATCTGATGCGTACTGACTGTGTCCAATGGGCTTGAAGCTCAGTACAAACATGCCTCCCCATGTCCTGCTCATGACCGGTATCAGGAATATCACGCCATATGACAGCGTCTCGTATGCAGATGACATAGACGCATACCAGCCGATCATCAGGAATATCGCCGCTGCCACCGCAAAAGCGCCAACATTGGAATCCTTCAATATCCTCTGCCTCTCCTCCAGCGGTCTTCTAGACAGTATGGCGTCAGCGCAGTCCATGAACCCGTCCAGATGCATGAACCCGCAGATGCCGAAGATGCACAGCATCATTAAAAATGCGCTCAGCGGCACCGGTATTGCAGCCAGCCTCAAGATCCACAGCAGCATCATCCATACCATACCTGCTACTGCACCTACCGACGGCAGGAATGAAAGCATCATATCCTTCAGGTCGTTATTCCATTTTTTATACGGACACGGCAAGGTCAGAAAATTGCCCCAGGCCATGAAAAATCCCGTAATCAGTTTATTCATCATTATCTCTTTTCTTTCCAGTAATAATATTTATGTCCATATGCAACCTCAACGGTCAGATCGCAGACCGCCGCCAGCCGCCTGTCAGTCCCTGCCAGTGCTCTTCGGTAGTTTTCCGTGTAATCATCAAAAATCCTTGCATCAGAATATATATAGTCTGACACAAAGATCGTATTTCCTGTTAGTTTTGCAAATTCTTCAAGCTCGCTGCCGACTTTATCGCCGGCCTCAGGATGGTAACTGCCGTCTGCCCCAAACATCTCGTTGGAAAGCAACGCTGTTACACTGTCCAGCAGGAACACTCCGTTTCTGTCAATGCTGTCGCCCAGGGTGCTGACGATGTCCATACCTTTTTCAATGGTCTGAAACCCCCAGCCTTCCCGATCGGCAATGTGACGTCTGATACGTTCCCGATCCTCGCCGTCCCTTGGGATCATGGTTGCCACATAGTACAGCTTCCCCTTTTCCCTTGCCATATCCCGGGCTTGCATCTGAGCAAACATGGACTTTCCGTTCTTGCATCCGCCGCTGACAAAAATGTTCATCAGAAAAGATTCCCCTCTCTGATCTCTTCCAGGTATCCGCCGTCGATCTGTCCTTCAGCCAGCGTCTTCATCAGGTTCATTGACGCGCAGGCTGCCTCGATGGTCTTGAAGGCGATCGGGCAGCCGCTGCCCTCGCCCAGCCTCATGCCCAGATCGAACATCGGTCTCAGTCCCAGCCGTTCAATAGCCAGAACGTATCCCCTCTCAAATGATTTATGGGATGCAAACATGTAGTCTGTAATTGAAGGGCAAAGCTCCTTCGCCGCGCAGGCTGCCACTACAGAAATAAATCCGTCTATTACTACCGGCATCCTGTAGAATCCGGCTCCGAGGAATGCTCCAACCATTGCGCATATATCAAAACCGCCAACAGCGGCAAGTTTATCGATCATGTCGTGATCGCCAGACATTAACTTAGACGCCGCCTCATCTACAACCTTGATTTTGATAGCCAGACCTTCATCGTTGAGTCCGCCGCCGCGTCCGACTGTGACTTCTGCCGGTTCGCCGGTAATGGAACTTAAGACTGCGGAACTTGTCGTCGTGTTGCCGATGCCCATCTCTCCAACGCCGTAGAGCTGGATGCCCGCTTCTTTCATGGCTTTTACTGCTTCAAATCCCACCATTATGCCGTGGACTGCCTGTTCTCTGGTCATGGCGTTTTCCTTAGCCAGATTTTTTGTCCCGTTAGCGATGCTGCGGTTGACTATTTTTCTTGTTATCCTGCCGTCAGCGTCCAGCATGCTGTCTGTATAAAGGGCCTCGGGGATTTCCATGCTTACGCCCAAATCAATATCCAGGATGTCTATCCCGAAGTATTTCGCCATGGAACTGACGCCGGTGATTCTTCTTGTAAAGTTGATGGTCTGCAGCAGAGTCACTGACTGTGGTGCAGATGCCACTCCCTCCTCAACTACGCCATTGTCTGCGCACATGATTGCCACGCACTGTTTGCTGACTTCATTGTCCGTTGCCCTGCCTGTGATGCCGGCTATTTTGATTGATATATCTTCCAGATATCCCAAACTGCCTGGCACCTTCGCCAGGTAAGCCTGCCTTTCAGAAGCTGCCTTCATTGCAGCCTCATCCAGGCTGCCTATATCTGCAATCAATCCGAAAAGTGTCTGTTCTTCATTCATTATTCTGCCACCTCATAAATTCATATTTTGTAAATAATACATTAATCATAGCATACTTTTCTGCTAAAAAAAAGTTAATCATCTTGTAAAGCGCTCCATATTTTAATATAATTGTAGTGATGTATTAAATGCGATAGAAAAGGAATAGGAGACTAACATGAGTAAAAAACTGAGGAGCGATATTATGCTGCTGATCACGGCAATGATCTGGGGCTCAGCATTCGTTGCACAGAAATCCGGAGCCAGCATTGGCACATTCACCTACAATGGTATCAGGACCTTTATTGGAGGGCTTGTACTCATTCCGGTGATCATCATGTTCGACAGAATGGCGAAGAAAAAAGGTCAGGTCAATGTGTCGAAAACCCCCGAAGAGATTGCTTCTGAAAAGAAGACTCTCATTATTGGAGGCATCTGCTGCGGACTTGTACTGTTCACCGCGTCGACTCTCCAGCAGTATGGCATCAACTTTACCACAGCCGGCAAGGCGGGATTCATCACATCCCTTTATATGGTCATTGTACCTATCATGTCGGTAGTTCTTGGCAAGAAAATCAGACCTATCGTATGGCTCTGCGTGGTCATGGGAGCAATTGGGCTTTATCTGCTCTGCATGAAAGGTTCATCCTTCACTCTGCAGGTCGGAGACTTGTTCGTTCTCATCTGTGCCTTCGCTTTTGCGGTGCACATCATGGTCATTGACTATTTCTCGCCTAAGTGCAACGGCGTCAAACTTTCCTGCATCCAGTTTCTGATAGCAGGCTCTATAGGAATAGTCTGCATGTTCATCTTTGAAGAACCTAACATGTCCGACATCCTGGCTGCATGGCTGCCGATCCTCTATGCAGGCGTAGGCTCCTGCGGAGTTGCTTATACGCTGCAGATCGTTGCTCAGGCGGATGCGGAACCAACTACAGCTTCACTTATCATGAGCTTGGAGTCTGTGTTCTCCGTAGTATTCGGCGCGCTGATCCTCAGCGAGAGCATGTCTCCAAGAGAGCTTTCAGGCTGCCTCATCATATTCGCTGCAGTTATCATCTCTCAGCTGCCGTCTAAAGAAGAAAGAATGCAGAAAAAGCTCAGCTGATTAGCGGCCTGCATCTGCTTCATATATTAATTTAGCGCTCGCATAACATTGATGTAATAACGTCCGCGACCTGCTAATCTAACTATTGCTACATAATATTATTCAGCAAAAGGAGTGATCACAATGATTACAAGAGACGAAGCCCTGGAGCTTCTGAAAAAATACAACAAAGAAGACTTCCACATCCATCACGGGCTGATGGTAGAAGGAACCATGAGATACTTTGCCGAAAAGCTGGGCTACGGTGACGAGGCTGACTTCTGGGCTACAGTAGGTCTGCTGCACGACATCGACTTCGAGATGTGGCCTGAAGAACACTGCAAGAAAGCGCCTGAACTCCTGAAAGAAGGAGGCGTCGACGACAGAATGATACACGCTATCGTTTCTCACGGCTATGGTCTCTGCTGTGACGTAAAGCCTGAGCACGAAATGGAAAAGGTGCTCTTCGCCTGCGATGAACTGACTGGCCTTATTGGTGCCGCAGCTCTAATGCGTCCGTCTAAGAGCTGTCAGGACATGGAACTGAAGTCATTGAAGAAGAAATTCAAGGACAAGCATTTTGCAGCCGGATGCGACCGCGAAGTCATCATTCAGGGTGCCGAGATGCTGGGATGGGATCTTGACAAGCTGCTTTCTGAGACTTTGGAAGCCATGAAAACTGTTTCCGAATAGAGTTCAGAAAAAATACGAACATTCAGTGGACTTATCGTTTGATAAGTTCACTTTTTTATTGTTTCAGCCGTGCGGCTGACATAAGTGAGAAAACTTTTTCACAATATACCGAACTATTAGTTGAAGTACACCGGTATAATTGTGTATAATAATTATGTATTTATTTTATTCTTATTTAAAAATTAAAAAGGAGAGAAATCAATAATGGAGAAGTTATTCAAGCTCAAAGAGCACGGGACTGACGTCAAAACCGAATGCGTCGCCGGTCTCACCACCTTCCTTGCCATGGTTTATATCCTGGCTGTAAACCCTAGTATCCTGTCGGCTGCCGGCATGAACAGCGCAGCAGTATTTACTGCAACAGCAGTTTCAGCAGCATTTGCCACACTCATCATGGCATTCTACGCTAACTACCCTGTTGCACTTGCATCTGGCATGGGACTCAACGCATACTTCGCTTACAGCGTATGTATTCCTCTAGCAAAAGCAGGAGTACAGGATCCGTGGAAGATCGCACTGGCTGCAGTATTCGTAGAAGGTATCATTTTCGTCCTGCTTTCACTGACAGAGTTCAGAGAAAAGCTTGTTAACGACATTCCTGAAAATCTTAAATATGGCATCACTTCCGGTATCGGTCTGTTCATCGCGATCGTAGGCCTCAAGGGTGCAGGCATCGTTGCTGGCAACGAGTCAACTCTGGTATCACTTGGAAGTGTTGGAACTCCACAGTTTGCACTGGCAATGATCGGTCTTCTGATCGTAGCAACTCTCTATCACTTCAATGTCAGAGGATACATCCTCATCGGAATCCTGGCTACATGGATCCTGGGCATGATCGCACAGGTTACAGGCTGGTACGTTGTTGATGTTCAGGCTGGAGTTTATTCACTCTTCCCTAGTTTCTCAGGTTCATTCCTTCCAGCAAAGATGGACATCTGTGCATTTGACTTTGCCTGGATCGGATCACATGCAATTGACTTTGCAGTAATCGTATTCTCATTCTTGTTTGTAGATATTTTCGATACAGTTGGAACACTCATCGGAATCGCTCAGAAGGGCAACCTTCTTGACGAACAGGGCAAGCTGCCAAGAGCTAAACAGGCTCTGCTGTCAGACGCCTTCGGAACGATCTTCGGCGCACTGGTTGGTACTTCAACAGTAACAAGTTACGTTGAATCAAGTGCCGGCGTTGCTGCAGGCGGAAGAACCGGTCTCTCAGCACTGGTAACAGCGATCCTCTTCATCGTCGCGCTTCCTCTTTCACCAATATTCCTGGCTATCCCGGGCTTCGCAACAACTCCTGCTCTGGTATGGGTCGGACTGCTGATGATGAGCTCAATCAAGAAGATGTCATTTGACGGCGACATCGCCGATGTAGTCAGCGGATACATGGCAATCATCATGATGCCTTTCACATATTCCATCGCAAACGGAATCATGTTCGGAATGCTTTCATGGGTTATCCTGAAGATCCTGACTGGAAAAGCAAAAGACGTCAACGGAATCATGTGGGTTTGCTTCGCACTCTTCGTACTGCGTATCATAACACTGATATAAGATAATTAATCAAGAAAAACTAATCCCGCACTCCATTTCGATATGGAATGCGGGATTTTATTATTCTATCCTTACACTGCCCTCATCTTCCTTAGCAGTCTGGAGTTTGCCGCCATGAACAAAGCGCACAGCCCGGCCAGCACGATAATGTCGACCCATATTGCTCCGATGCCGCTTCCTCTCGTCATCACCTCTGACAAAGCATCGGCGGTGTACTTCAGCGGCACGAAGTATTCAACTACTTTCCAGCCGCCGCTCAGCGGGAACATGCCGCAGAAGAATATCTGAGGAATGATTACCAGCGGGATGAACTGCACCATCTGAAACTCGCTGTTTGCCAGCGTCGACAGCAGCATCCCCAGAGTCAGTGCACAGATGGCCGTCAGCAGATTGATCAGCAGCACATATCCGATATTCCCCTCCATCGGCAGCTTCAGCACATACACTGTAAAGCATGTAATGATGACAGACTGGAGAATCGCCAGCACTGAGAATCCGAAGGTATATCCCAGGATTATCTCATGTCTTCTGATAGGCGTTGAAAGCAGCTTCTCCAGGGCTCCAGATGACCTCTCGCCCAGGAAATTGATCCCGGCGATGAGGAAGACCAGGAAGAAGATGATTATCCCCACCAGCGGCGCTCCATAGTTGTCGAAAATCGTTCCGTCCTTCTTGCCGTAGACGTAGTCAGTGACCAGCTCCGGCTCGTCGGCGATTTTGATCTCCGGTATCTGTGACGTGACCTGAGCAGGCAGACTGCCGAGAGCGTCCTTTATTTTGCTGATCTTTAATTCGGCCTCATGTCTGACGTCTTTAAGTGCGGCGTTCATTATGGCTGCCTGAACCTTCTTGGCTGCGGAGGCGTCGGTGCCGTCTATCTTGACTTTGATGTCGCTGCCGTCGATCTTCACCGCGGCGATCAGCTTCTGCTCCTTCACCATTTCCGTCATTTCGTCCTCTTTGATGCTGACCGTCTCTATGTCGTAGCTGTCGTTGCTGGTCAGTGCCTCTATGAACGTGTCCGACCCATCAACGACGCCGATCTTGTAGACCGTGTAACCGTCCTGGTTGAGGACGAAGTACAGCAGCGAAAGTATGATCATCGGCGCGATCAGTATCAGCGCAGCCGTCCGCCGGTCGCGTCTTATCTGATTAAGTATCCTGAGTGTCATCGCTTTAGTTCTCATCGACGCCACGCTCCTTTCCGTAATAGATAAAGGCCTTCTCCAAAGTGTCCATACCCGAGCCCGCAACGATCTCCTGCGGCGTTCCCTCGGCGATGATCCGCCCCTGCCTCATCATAGCCAGGCGGTCGCACTTGGCGGCTTCATCCATGACGTGAGTGGTGATCAAAATCGTCACGCCCGTCTCTGCCAGCTTCCTCAGCTCGGCCCATATAGATTCTCTCAGCACCGGGTCTATGCCGACGGTCGGCTCATCCAGTATCAAAACCTCCGGTTCCGGCAGCAGACACGCTGCCAGGGAAAGCCGCCGCTTCATGCCTCCCGAGAAGGCGCCAACGGTTGTTTTGCTCTCCGACTCAAGGTTCATCAAAGTCAGCACTGCCTCGATCCTCTGCTCCAGGGCAGCGCCCTTCAAGCCGTATATCTGCCCGAAGAACTTCAGATTTTCGTAGGCCGACAGCGTCAGATAGAGTGCGTCGCTCTGAGCCATATAGCCCATGCTCTGCAGCGCCTCTATGTCAGGCATCCTGTGGCCGGAGACAGTGACTGTACCGCTGTCCGCTTTCAAGATGCCGGTGATTATCTTTACAGTTGTAGTCTTGCCGCAGCCCGACGGTCCCAGCAGACCGTAAATGCCGCCTTTTGCTATTGAAATGTCTATATCATTGAGCACGTGCTTAGCCTTGAATGACTTATTGACGTGTTCCAGGACGATTCCTGTTTTCAGTTCTTCCATGATTCCGCCTTTCAGAAATGATTGCTTCTTGTTACTGACACTATTTTAAGTTATAATTGGAACAATTAAAACAGTCAATTTCGGACACAGTGTCTGATTATAGATAAGGAGGCCGCCATGGCAAGGAAAGCGAAGCATACATCTGCAGAAACAAGGGAATCTATCATCGAATCCTTTATCGACATCTACGAGGAAAAGGGGATCGACAAAACAACCGTAAGCGCCATAGTCAACCGGGCGCACATCACCAGAAGCACATTTTACTGCTACTTCCGCGATGTCAACGAGCTGCTGGAGATAGCGGAAAGAGAATTCTTTGATAACTATATTAAAGTGATACTGCCAATGGTCATCCGTGCCGTAGTCGCCGGCGACACCACGGCAATCGTGCCGGAGATCAGCGGCCTCTTCAAAGACCACCGGCGCTATGTTCTTCTTTTTCTCGTCACCAGACCGTCTCCAGAGCTCACCGCCCAGGTCAAAGCCTTCGGCCGCTCATGCATTCTTTCATACTTTGATGTCGACGAGGCCACCCTCTCTGAGCGCAAGTCCGCAGCAATCGAATATATAATCAGCGCTCAGCTGGGTCTGGTAACATGGTGGCTGGCCGACGGCTGCGCGATAACGGTACCAGAGATGCTGAAGCTGATCACCGACCTGAATTCAATAGGCCCGGTCACAGTGCTTTCCGAGATTCATTAATGCATACTAACGCAGACGGCACTAAAAGCCGCTTCACTTACTCATGCCGAAAACTGCCACATTTCCTTGATAATCTCGGCCGATAATAGTATAATCATCTGTGGAATAATAAGCGCCGGGTCCGCCCGCGCTGTTAATACACGTGAAAGGAACAAATCAATGTATTATGAAATGACAATAGCCGGACACAAGAGACAGCTCCCGCTGTGCCCGATAAACGACGAACTTTACATCGGAGCTTTTATCATGTTCGGTGATGTCGAGATCACCGTTGACTCAGCCAAAGGTCTTCTGGCCAAGGCGCCTGAATTCGACGTTATCGTAACGGCAGAGTCCAAGGGCATTCCGCTTGCATTTGAAATGGCAAGGCAGGCCGGCGGCAAAGACTATGTCGTAACGCGCAAAGCCCCTAAGCTTTACATGGACAACGTCATCACCACACAGGTAAACTCCATCACTACAGACCACATCCAAACCCTCTGCATCGGACAGAAGGAAGCCGACATGATCAAAGGCCGCAAAGTCCTGCTTGTGGACGACGTCATCAGCACCGGCGAATCACTGGCGTCAATGGAAACACTGGTCAACCAGGTCGACGGCAACATCGTCGGCAGAATGGCAGTCTTAGCTGAAGGCGATGCAGCCGACAGAGACGACATCCTCTTTCTGGAGAAACTCCCGCTGTTCAACGCAGACGGAAGCGTAAAATAATCTCCGGAAACTATCATAAATGCATAAATGAACACCAAAACGGCGAAGGAATGCGATCCTTCGCCGTTTTTCTTATCAATAAGTTTTTACTTAACCGTGACTTTGACCTCAGCCCTGACGCCGTCAGGCGCAAGAACGTAGACAGTCGCCGTTCCTTTGCTGACTGCTTTGATCTCTCCTGTCTTGGAAACCGAAGCAACCGAACTGTCTGACACAACGAACCTAGTGATTGCGCAGTGGCCGTCACCAAAGAGCGTCCTGCCCGCCGAAGTCGCTACCTTGGCTTTGATCTGAGCGGAAGCGCCTACAGCCAGCGAAAAGTCAGCGTCAGACACTGAAACCTTTGTTGCATTATAGCGGTCCGCAAATGACGAGCCTACGGCGGTGTGGGTAGTGCGGCTCAGGCATAGTCTGCCGGCATCGCTGTACGCCGCAACATAGTATTTATACGATTTATGCAGCTTAAGATCCTTGAAAGTGTATGACGCAGCTGGCGCGCTTACGGTCCTGAGCTTAGCATATTTGCTGCCGATACCGCATTTGCTGCCGTAGATCACATATTTGGTCGCGCCTTCAACTTCTGTCCAGCTGAGCTTGAGATCTCTGCCGCTGTTTATTGTCTTCAGCAGTATTATCGGCTTGGCTGGCACCATCGGCACAGGATTAGAGGTGATCACAGGTGGATAAAAACGCTGGATCTTAACGTATCTGCTGCTTGTATATACCTCGGCAGCCGGGCTGACAGCCAATGTACCAGAGGCTTCCGTTTCCCCGTAAGTTACAAGCGGCGTATAGTACGCATATGTCGGCACGTGGTAGATGCCTCCAGATGATCCTGAAGTGAGTCCCTCAACAACAACCGTGCCGTCCGTGATCAGGAACTGCTGAGAAATATTCAATCCCCGCGAATAGACCGTTTCTGCATGCAGAGTGCCGCCGTTCAGCGTCAAGTTGCCGCATATTACTGCGTTGGCCTCGCTGTGTACGTCAACGTTACTGCTGTTGAGCACAACTTCTGGCGCATCGATGCCATTATACGGTGAATAGTTTATATCTCCGTTCCGCTCCACAAGTTCAGCACGCTTTATCTGCAAGGAACTGTCTGATATCGTCAGTTTCCGTCCGCATTCAATACCGGGGATTTCGTCTGAGGCAGCAAAGAAAGTGCTGCCCGTAGTGCATTCTATTCTTGCCTTATCTATCACAATGTCACTCCCTGAAGATATGCTGCCGTCATTGCCGTTCAGGATCAGCTTGCTCTGGCCTGTTATGGTCAGAGAGCCACCGCCCCAATTGTTGATTGCCAACTGTCCTGTCTGGTCCAGGGTATCGATAATATTCGCCGTTCCCCCTGACGTCACCTGCAAACCGTTTTGCGAATCGCACTGGATATCATAATGTGTACCTGCGAAATTATTCAGTGACAGATGATATGTATCCGCCGCCGAAGTTGGCAGCGACGCAGACCATGAATACTTATGAGCTGCGGACTGATCAAAATCACCGTATCTCTTTCCTCCGGCAGTTGCTGCCGTAAACGGCATGCCGCAGATGATAAACGGCGTGTCATATGTGATTTTACTGCCGTCGCTCTTGGTAACGACTTCCGACTGGCCTGTCTCATCTGACAAAACGACCAAATTGTCGCAGACGGGATTGCCCTCGCTCGCAGTAGTGATATCCGTCACCTGTTCACTGCCGTTGAGGTGCAGTACGTTCCCGCTCAGCGAATTGTTTGTCGTATTTTTTATACCGCCAAAGGCGTAAAGAGCTCCGCCGCCCACATTGACTCTTGCCGCTGTGATCCCGGTCCCTCCGCCAACATCATTCCATGGTTCAGCAGCAATTACCGTGCCGCCGCTGATGTTCACATTGCCCAGAGTGCCGTCGCGCTCTGCTCTTATTGCCGAATATCCTGAAGAACAGAATTCCGCCGTCAGCTCGCCGCCGGTCACGTTTACATTGGCAGCCTTTATGGCATCTCCAAGTATCGCCGCAGCATAAAGGCCGCCGCTCTTTAACGTGAAATCTCCCGAGCAGTCGATGGCGTCTGCACTTGGCGTATCATCATTTCCATAAAGTCTTACATCAACTAAAAGAACACTCCCAGGATCGCCCTCCACGATCAGACTGCCGTTTACTTTGATATTTGTATGGCCGTTTGGCACATACTTGCAGATCACGTTCCGGCCAATCTCGTGGATCGTCAGGTCGCCGTCAGCGGTAATGATATCGCTGTTCGAGCTGCTGATGCTGATCCCGTTCAGCGTCAAAACTCCCTCTTTCAGGCATGCGTTGTATCCGCTCGCGCTTTCAGCGGCAGTTGCAGCCGCTTCACCGTTTTTCCAGTACGGCGTGCTGCTGTTTAACGTTACCGTCGAATCGCCGTCATAGTTTATCGTCACGGATGTTGCGACTGTGGCAGTTGCCGCAAAAGCTTTCTGCCCCATCCCTGTCAGGGGTATGAAGGCAATCAAAGTTGCGGCTGCGAGCAGTATTACCATTATCCGTTCTGTGATTTTTCTCTTAACCATAATTATGCTCTTTCCTTCATTTCGCGGCCCGCCATATTCATCATCGTGCGGCAGGCTGTACTAATTAATGTACTGTAATAATTAGTTTCAGATTATCACAAAGTCGTTTTTAAGTAAATACATTTGCATGAAATTAGCTCACCTTTGGAATTTTTCGTCTAGCAATTTATGGGACTTAATTTTAAAAAAAGAAAGCCCGGCGACGTTGAAGACGCTAAGGCTTTCTTGATGATGTTGTCATGTAAATATGTCTGCGCGGCTTTACAGCCGCGGTTTTGATAGGGACTCAGAATGTTGACCCGCACTGCCTGACTTAGTGGCAGCCGTGTCCGCCGCAGCCGCCATGGCCTTCACCATGTCCGCCGCAGCCGTGACCTTCGCCATGACCCTCACTGTGGTTTCCGCAGGTGTGACCTTCGCTGTGATGGTTGCAGGTCGCATCTGAGTTGTACTGAAGTCCGCCGCTTACCAGAGCTTCAGCCGCAGCGTCTGCACTGCCGGAAACTCCGCCGAACAGCTGGATGCCAGCTTCAGCAAGCGCCATCTTGGCACCGCCGCCGATACCGCCGCAGATCAGCGTGTCCGCTCCGTTTTCCCTGAGGAATCCGGCCAAAGCGCCGTGACCGCTACCCATTGCGTTTACGACTTCAGATCCGGTGATCTTTCCGTCTTCTACAGTGTAGAATTTAAAGTTTTCACAGTGTCCGAAATGCTGGAACACCTGTCCGTTTTCATAAGTTACTGCTATTTTCATTCTGCTTTTCTCCTCTCCAAGTTCAGCGATCTTCATGTTGTCGCTGATCACATCAAAGTCGCCGCCCTCTATGAGCAGCTCCTTCTCGTTTACCAGGGCGTCGGCAAGCTTTCTGCGCGCCGTTTCACAGATGTTGGTGACCGTCGGTCTGGAAACGTTCATGCTCTCCGCGCACTCTTCCTGTGACATGCCCAGATAATCGATGAGTCTGATGACTTCATACTCGTCGACAGTCATGATCACTGTGTCGCGGCAGCATCCACCCGAATATCCCATCGGGACGAATCCTTCGCTGTTCGGCATCGAATATACTATTCTGCTTTTTCTCGGTCTTGCCATGCCGTCCTCCTTGCAAATGAAGCGGAGTCTGGCTCATGACGCGCCCGCGCGCCAGGGCTTTTCTCAAACCACGCTTCCGGTTGTTTCTAACATATGTTAACAACAGTATAGCACGTTTCTGACATATGTCAATAACGTGCTATGTTTTTTTCTATTCAGTTTCCAGCCCTGCTTTCGCTGGCAGCGAGAGTCTGCACCCCGTTGAGCCGTGATGAAAGCCAACGCTGGCGGTTTTGTTCGTCTGTTCGACTATAGTTATTGGAAAATCGCGTTTGTTTGCCCGCTACAGTTTCATTCCGCACTGCGTCGTCATGAAGTTTCGGATGTGCCAGCGCCTGTCGTCCTCGTTCTCAGGCCATTTATACAGGTCCACGCCCTCGCGGCTTGCATGGTCTACCGAGTAAACCGGCACCTTCAGATCGTAAAACGACTCGCTGGGCTCCGCCCGAAAGCCGTTCACCATCTTGCCGCTGCCGCCATCAAAAATAATGCCTTTGATCTCGCCCAGACTGTTCAGGTAGTCGGCGTCTGCTTCATATTCGCATACCTCAGCCCTCACGCCCAGTGATTCCACGTCTTTTCTGATCAGTTCACAGTCGTCGTGACCAAGATCAACTATAACGATTACGTTCTCTCCCATTTCTGATCCTCCCCGTACCCGACGGTCAAAAAGTTGCTCAGCCATACGCCGGTGTGCAGCTTGATGCTTCACTGCCGGACGTGTCGGAGCTGCTGTCTGATGTTGATTTGTTCGATGAATCGCTGCGCTTCACTAGTTTGCCGTAAACAACCAGCCGCGCATTGTCGAACTCGTAGGTGCATGTGCTGAGCATGACGATCTTGTCGTCAGTCGTTACGCTGACACCCGTGTCGATCTCGCTTTTGCTTTTGATCCAATCGAGATAAGCCTGTTTGTCGCTTTCGCCAGAAAAGCTGTATTTGTATTTATCGCTGGAAGCCGGGATCGTCACCACGCCAAAGACGTAAACGTCGTAGACCGCGTCAGGCGTTGTGAGCACCAGCTTCTTGTGTTTGTTGAAATATGAAGTCTTTCTGTAATATATCAGTGAGTGGAACATGCTGCCGTCCCGCATCCTATGCCCGTAGATTATGGTGTTGAACTCGTTGAACGGTTTTTCGCACCTGTAGTCAATAAACAGCGTTCCCTTGCCGTTCCAGTCGCCGTTAATCATCCTGTACAGATAATACTGGTTGTCATTGCTCTGGGCAACTGGGTAGTTGATCGGCGTATCCTTGGAATAGAGCCATGCCTTCACGTTCTTGTATTTCTTCTGCAGCGCCGCAAAATTGACCTTGCCTGAATATGTCTTGGCCTTGTCCGCAGACTGCGTCCCCGCGATCTCCTGCACCTGCTCGTATTCGCTGGTCCCCACGTGATATTCATACAGAATCGTAATGATTTTGTACGCAGAAAAAGCCATTATGGCAATCAAAAGCACAATGGTGACCTTATAGAACCATCCACTCTTTTTCTTTTTCTTCTTAGCCTTCTTCGGCTTCTGCGGATCAGCAGGTTCGGTTTGCCCAGCTGAATCAGCCGATGGATCGGTCGTCTCTGCTGCCGTTGGCGTCAGTTCCGCCGAATTTTCTTCTTCGCTTTTCGTATCTTTAATCTCGTTTTCCATGATTTTTTCCCCCGCGTATAGCAAACTATATATCTTAGCACTTATTTACCCCGCGTAAGACCATTGTACCATAATTTTCCCCCTCTTTCATCTCTTTTATTTTGGTTGCCTGCAAACCGTCAAACGCATATAATAATAGTATATAAACGGAGGTAGCAATATGCAAAAGTATGATTATATAGGACTTCAGAATGGCAGTGACATCCGCGGCGTCGCCATCGACGGCGTGCCCGGCGAAAAAGTCACGCTGACCGACGAGGCTGCGTCCCGTCTGGTCAAAGGCTTCATCTACTGGCTGTCCGAAAAAACAGGCGTTACTGCATCAAAACTCACGATTTCCGTCGGCCGTGACCCTCGTCTCTCCGGCCTCGACATCGCCGATTCAATTGAAAGCACACTCCAGCACAACGGCGTGCAGGTGCTCTCCGCAGGTCTTGCCTCAACGCCCGCTATGTTCATGTCGACGGTCTTCGAACAGTTCGACTGCGACGGCGCCATCATGATCACCGCCAGCCACCTGCCATTCAACCGCAACGGCCTCAAGTTTTTCAGCGCCGAAGGCGGCCTGAACAAAGGTGACATAACGGATATCATCATCTTCGCTGAGTCCGACTACATTCTAGGCACCATGGAGCGCGGCAATTTCCGCGACATCAAAAAAATCGACCTGATGGATGTCTACAGCGCCCATCTCCGCGACCTGATCATCAAAGGTGTCAGCGGCGCGGATTCGCCTAGCTGCAATTCTGCGGCCAGCGATACGCCATTGGCCGGATTGAAGATCACCGTCGACGCAGGCAACGGCTCTGGCGGATTCTATGCATCCGAGGTGCTTGCACCGCTGGGTGCAGACATCTCCTCAAGTCAGTTCCTCCAGCCAGACGGCAACTTTCCTAATCACGCGCCGAACCCGGAGAACAAAGAGGCAATGGCTTCGATCTGCGCCAAAGTCAAGGAAAGCGGATCCGACCTGGGCCTGATTTTTGATACTGATGTGGACAGATCGTCAGCCGTAGACGAACACGGCCGCGAGATCGCCAGGAACAGCATAGTCGCCATGGCGGCAGCTTTGATTGCCGACGAGCATCCCGGGACGACCGTCGTCACTGACAGCATCACCAGCCGTCAGCTTACCGAATACCTCGAGGGTCCGCTGGGCTTGAAACACCTGCGTTTCCAGCGCGGATACCGCAACGTGATCAACAAAGCGATCGACCTCAACGCGGCGGGTATCGACAGCCAGCTGGCCATCGAAACGTCCGGCCACGCGGCATATAAGGAAAATTATTTTCTCGACGACGGCGCCTACCTGGCAACAAAAATCGTCATTGCGGCAGCAAAGCTGAAGGCTCAGGGCCGCGGCATCTCGGAGATGATCTCAGACCTTGAAGATCCGGCGGAAGCGATGGAGCTCAGGTTCCCGATCAAAGGCAGCGATTTCAAGGCTTACGGCGACAAAGTCCTTGCTGATCTGGACTCGCTGGTTCGCAGCGGCGGCCTTGCAGGCGCGTCCCTGGTCGAGCCGAATTACGAAGGCGTCCGCATCAACTTCACCCAGCCAGAAATTTCCGGCTGGCTGCTGCTTCGGAAGTCGCTTCACGACCCGATCATGCCTCTTAATGTGGAATCCGACGTGGCCGGCGGCTGCGAAAAGATCCTGGCAGAGATCAAGCCGTTCCTGACGGGATTTAACCAGCTTGATACATCGAAGCTGTAGCAGGCTGATCGACTCGCGCCCTGCTTTGCTGCACAGGCTGATTGGCTTGCACCTTGGTTTGCTGAGCAGGCTGGCTTGCACCTTGGTTTGCTGAGCAGGCTGGCTGATGGCGCGCAGGCTGGCTGAATTGGTTTACCGTAATCGCAGTTTCACTAAGAAATAAAACCTAAAAACAATGAAATCGAGCAAAAGTTCCCAAAATCAATAATAGAATGTTGATTTGGGAACTTTTCATTTGCGTGTATAATGTTCAGTCAACAGTTTCACCCATATCGGCAGTGATTTCCGTGGTAAAATCTGGGATTCAGCGGCTATTCTTTGGTACGAATTACTTATTTTGACAAATAAAAGCGATGCGAATGCATCCCTGGTAGTTCCCGGCACAATAATCAGTTTACATAACACATAGTAGACCTTTTCAATGTTCCCAAATTGGGGTTATTTTTTTGATTTTGGGAACCTCTGATATAACTTCCGATTTGGGCCATTGCAAGACTAAGTATTCAGACTTGGATCCTGCCTCAACAGCATTAGTTTTTCTACTTTAAGATTTTACGATAATCATAAAATCTTAAAGTAGTAATTAAAGATTTCTTGATTTTTTGAAATTTATAAAGTATCATGTGCTTAGGAGGTGCTGCAACATGATTATCCGCACACACTATATTGAACAAATTCGCCCATTTTATGGCAGTGATCTCATAAAAGTAATCACAGGCATACGAAGATCTGGAAAATCGGTTCTGCTCCAGCAGATACGCGATGAATTAGTGGCCGACGGCAAAGACTGCATTTTCCTTGATTTTGATTTGCTGCCTACTCGAAAGGCGATACTGGATGCTGACTCTCTCATCGAATATATTAATGATCATCGCGGTAATGAAAAACTCTTTGTTTTTCTTGATGAAATCCAAAATGTCGATAGGTGGAGCGAAGGATGCCGCACTTTGAGACTTCAGAACTGTTCCATTTTCATTTCTGGCAGTAATTCCAAATTATTATCTGGAGAATTCACCAAAGAACTTAGCGGAAGATATGTTTCTTTCAGAATTCGTCCTTTTGTGTACCGCGAAGCGCTGGAATATTCACATGAGCTGAAAAGAGAATACTCTTTGGCCGACTATCTTGTCTGGGGCGGCTTCCCTGCTGCCATTGAACAGCCTGATAATGATAGTATGAGGCGATATCTATCTGATTTAAATGATACAATAATATATAACGACCTTGAGAACCGATATAAAATACGGAAAAAAGATATTTTCGAAAAAATGTCTGATTATATTCTAGTATCTAACTCACGAATATGCAGCGCACAATCTATCAGCAAATATATGAAAAGTCAGCATGTCAGTATTTCGACTCCTACTGTCATCAAATACCTTGGCTATCTTAAAGAGGCGTATGTTATTCATGAGCTGCCCCAATTTTCTGTAAAGGCAAAGTCCAAGCTTAGCTACTTTCAGAAACTTTATGATGAAGATGTATCGTTTAACAGTATCAGGTGTCATGGAAACAGATTTGATTTAACCCATAATCTTGAAAATATTGTATTGAATGAGCTGATGTTTATGGGCTACTCTGTGTCTGTTTATAATAACAACGGTCGTGAAATCGACTTTAGAGCCGAAAAAAAAGGAAATATCTATCTGATACAAGTTGCCTACAGCGTATTTGAAGATTCAGCTTATGACCGCGAATTCTCTGCATTTGCAGCTCTCGATAATTCTGCAAAAAAAATTCTGATAACAAATGATGAAATCGATTATTCTACAAGCACAGTTTATCATTACAAATTAAAAGATTTCTTGTTCATGGATGAGTTATGATGCCCTGCACGGCAAACGAATCCGCAGGGCTGGCTGCAGCCGCGTGAGAAACAAAAAAGGTGTTTGGTCTGACATCTGATCCGTTGATAATCATCAAGCGTTGATCAGATGTCCCAAACACCTTGCGTTTCGAATTTGCGGCTGCCCATCCCGAGGACCAGTACGCCGTTTCCTTTTTCCTGCCAGCTTTCCGACAAGCGCTGTAGGCCAGACCGGCAGCGTGGCACGAATCCGCAGGAACCGTGGCAATTTCACCGATGAAAGAAAAAGACGTTTTGCCTAATGTCTGGCACGTCGTAGGATCACGTTTGCCAGACATTCAAAACGTCTTGCGCGGTAGCTTCCATCCAGCTAAAGCTGGGGAAGCCTCACATGAGACCTGCCGCGATTCACTTCATGAATCGGGCTAGGGCTTCATTGAATCGGTTGAAATTGCAGGTTCCGAGGACCATCATTGCACGGCCGCAGGCCCAGATAAGCTGCAGACACCCACACGGCAAACGAATCCGCAGGGCTGGCTGCAGCCGCGTGAGAAACAAAAAAGGTGTTTGGTCTGACATCTGATCCGTTGATAATAATCAAGCGTTGATCAGATGTCCCAAACACCTTGCGTTTCGAATTTGCGGCTGCCCAGCCCGAGGACCAGTGCAGCTGCCAGTCAGGCCTACAGCTCCTTAGTCACTTCTTCGCCTTTCAGCATACGGAGTGTTCCGTTTGCCAGTGCTTCCATCTCTCTCTCTCCAGGCATGACCTCGATGTGAGCGATATGGCCGCAGTACTTTTTGATGTTGTCAGTCAGTCTCGTGGAGTAAGCAACACCGCCAGTCAGAATGATGACATCGACTTTGCCTTCCAGTGCGCATGACAGGCCAGCGATTGATTTTGCCACCTGGAATGCCATTGCCTCATAGATCATCTCAGCGTATGAATCTCCTTTGTCGATCATCTTTTCAACTTCTCTGCAATCCTTAGTTCCAAGGTATGAGTAGATGCCGCCTTTGCCGGCAATCAGTTTTTCCATATCTTCTTCAGTATGCTTGCCGTCGAAGCAAAGCTTGTTAAACAGCAGAAGCGGTACTCCTCCTGATCTTTCAGGTGCCATCGGGCCGTCGTCGTATGCAGCAACGTCGATTACTCTGCCTTCGTGCATTGCGTTGGCTGTGATGCCTCCGCCCATGTGGCAGTTGATGAAGTTCATTGTCTTGTAATCCCTGCCCTGTGATTCAGCATATTTAATAGCCTGTGCTCTTGAATTCAGCAGATGAGTTGCGCCGTATTTTTCGATTTCGGCGATGCCTGTTACCTTGGCAACTTCCAGCATGTCGCAGCCCATTGTTGAGTCGTAAATATATGAAGGCAGACCTAGAGGCTCTGCGATAGAGTATGCTAGCAGTGCGCCAAGACTTGATGCATGCTGAGGCAGTTCAGGGCTTGCCATTTTATTGTACATTTTAGCATTGATCTTGTAGCCGCCGCCCTGCAGTCCGAAGAGCATTCCGCCTCTTCCAACTACTGCTGTCAGGTTGTCCAGATTGTAATTGTCCTTTTTAAGCAGGTCAAGAATCATTTCTTTTCTGTAGTTCTTCTGTGATGCTACTGTTGGGAACTCCAAAATCTTCTGCTCGTCGTGAACGACCGTTTCCTCGAAGACGATGTCCTTGTTTTCGTGAGTGAATATAGTGATTTTCGTTGATGTCGATCCCGGATTTACAACCAGGATGTCTTTAATGTCTTTAACGTCCATGTTTTTCTGTCTCCTTATCTCTTAACATTTTTATTTCGTTCCCGTAGCCTTCCAGACTGTCCTGCGGCGTTTCCAATATGCAGGGCCGTCCAATAAGTCTGGGATCATAAACTACTTTTGCGATAGTGTCGGCGCCCAGATATCCTTCGCCGATCCGCTCGTGTCTGTCCTTATGCGCGCCAAGTGGATTTTTGCTGTCGTTGATATGTATGGCTTTCAGCCGGTCCAGGCCTATGACCCGGTCGAACTCGTCCAGCACTCCCTCTAGGTCTTCATTTATATTGTATCCGGCATCGCTGACGTGACAAGTATCAAAGCACACGCCCACTTTTTCGTCATGTCTGACTCTGGCGATTATCTCCGCCAGTTCATCAAAGTTTCCGCCGATTTCGCTGCCTTTGCCTGCCATCGTCTCAAGCAGAATGGTTGTCGACTGCCCGGGATCGATGATCTCGTTCAAAAGTCCGCTGATCAGCTCAATGCCTTTCTCCAAACCCTGTCCCACGTGACTGCCTGGATGGAAGTTGTAGTAATTTCCCGGCAAATACTCCATGCGTTTCATGTCGTCTGCCATGGCTATGTGAGCAAATTCCCTGACATTCTCCTTATCCGAACATGGATTCAATGTGTATGGCGCATGCGCCACCAGCTTACCGAAGCCGTTGGCTGCAAGCATATCCATCAGTGCCTTTGCATCCGCCGGATCTATGTCCTTGGCTTTGCCTCCCCGCGGATTCCTCGTGAAAAACGCGAAAGTATTGGCTCCAATGCTTTGTGCATCTCTTCCCATGGCTGCAAAGCCGTTTACAGAAGAGAGATGGCATCCTATATAAGCTATTTTATCTGTACGCATAATACCCATGGTATACATTATACGCCTTTAAGCGAAAATTTCCATAGGCATTTGTGAAAAAAACAACGCAATTTTGCATAGCAGCTTTTCCAACGACAGCGCCCATAACTGCAGCCACTAAAAAACTCCCGGCTGCCTTAGATTCAGTCAGCCAGGAGTTTATAGACTTTGATAGTTATTGCATTTTACCGATGTTGTCGGCCAGCTCGTAGAAGCAGTCTTTGATGGTCTTAGGCAGATCGCCGTTGAACCTTTCATAGAAAGTCTTCAGATCCTCGATCTCATCGAGCCAGGTGTTCTTATCGATCAGCATGAGTTTTCTCTTGGTCTCATCGCTGATATCCATGCCCTCAGTATTGATGTCTCCAGGGATAGGAACGTATCCCAGCGGTGTTTCCACTGCATCAACGCTTCCCTCGCATCTGTCCATCATCCAGAGCAGGACTCTCAGGTTATCGCCGAAACCAGGCCACATGAACTGGTCGTTCTCATCTGTTCTGAACCAGTTTACATGAAATATCTGCGGCGGGTTGGTTAATTTCTCGCCCATGTCTATCCAGTGCTGGAAATAGTCCGACATATTGTAGCCGCAGAACGGGAGCATTGCCATAGGATCATGACGTACCACGCCTACCGTGCCTTTTGCTGCCGCTGTGGTTTCTGATGTCATTCTGGAGCCTATGAACACGCCGTGATTCCAGCTCTTTGCCTGATAAACCAGCGGCTCTGCCTTGGCTCTTCTGCCACCGAAGATGATGGCTGAAATCGGCACGCCTTCGCCAGTATTGAACTCGTCAGCTATCGTTGGGCAGTTCTTGGCAGGTGCGGTGAATCTTGAATTAGGATGTGCGCCCTTTTCCTTGGAAGTTTTGCCGTTCCACGGGCGGCCCTGCCAGTCCTCTCCGTTTTCCGGAGGGTTCTTGTCCAGTTTTTCCCACCAAACCGTGTTGTCGTCCAGATTCCTGGCCACGTTGGTGAATATGGTATCCCTGCGCGTCGTTGCCAGCGCATTAGGGTTTGATTTCTCGTTTGTTCCCGGAGCAACTCCGAAGAAGCCGTTTTCCGGATTGACTGCATAGAGTCTTCCGTCTTTTCCAATTCTGAGCCATGCGATATCATCACCTACTGTGGATACTTTATAGCCCTTCTTCCTGAAGTATTCCGGCGGTGTCAGCATTGCCAGATTGGTTTTGCCGCAGGCGCTTGGGAATGCCGCACAGACGTATTTTTTCTCGCCTTCAGCGTTCTCGATCTTCAGGATAAGCATATGCTCGGCCATCCAGCCTTCATTTTTACCAAGATATGAGCCGATCCTCAGGGCCAGACACTTCTTGCCCAGAAGTACGTTGCCGCCGTAAGCGGAATTGATCGACCAGATCGTGTTGTCTTCAGGGAAGTGGGCGATATACTTTTTCGTCTCGTCGACTTGCGCCTTTGAATGAAGACACTTGGTGAAGCTGGCGCCTTTGTTCAGTTCTTCAATGACCTGTCCGCCGACTCTCGTCATGATCGCCATGCTGAGTACGACGTAGATGGAATCAGTAAGTTCGATTCCGATCTTAGCGAATTCGGTTCCCGGTACGCCCATTGAAAATGGAATCGCGTACATGGTTCTGCCTTTCATTGAGCCGTCAAACAGCTCTCTGAGTCTGGCATACATTTCTTCAGGTGCTACCCAGTTGTTGGTAGGGCCGGCATCCTCTTGTCTGCGAGAACAGATTACTGTCCTCTTCTCGTCTCGTGCTACATCTTTCGGGTTAGTGCGGTAATAGAGGCATCCCGGCATTTTTTCCTGATTCAGTTGGATCATTTCGCCAGTACCAAGAGCTATCTGCTTGATTCCCTCAAGCTGCTCCTTGCTGCCATCTACCCAGACGATTTCGTCCGGTTTAGTCATATCCGCCATCTGCTTAACCCAATCATTAACTAATTGGTTTGTTACCATTGTCATAAACTTTCTCCTTTTCTCCTTTTTATAACAATATTAAAGGCTGCTTGGCGTAAGCAGTCTTTATAAGCATATTTAGTTACAGGGAATATTGTATACCTAATTCCCTGATTTGTCACGTGGGTTTCACCACTTTATCGCGTTAATTCGGTATTCTGAATATTCTCTATATGTAAAGAATCTGTTTAGAAGCGTAGCCCTGTTTCTCAAATTCCGAGCACAGGAACTCACACCTTTTCATGTTTATTTTTATCATAGTAAGCCGAACCGGCATAGCCATCAGCTTGTCGTAGTCCAGATTCTTCATTTCCACTATACGCCTATAAGTATTGCTGTCAAAAGGAACCAGCTCCGCATTGCCCGCGATCTGAATACTGGCCAGCTTTCCAAAGCCGGCATACGGTTCAAATACCGCTGCGGAAACTTTCCGATTTAACATGAGATTGGCAAACTTCTCGCCACCCTCGCTTAAGATGTACAGAGCGTTGCTGCTGTACATGTATTCCAGCGGCGTCACACGTATGTTTTCACCGCTGCCTGTACCAAGCGCACAGGTGTTGTGAGCCTTCAGGAATTCCTCAACGGCATCCGTGAGATCTCCCTCCGGCATATTCTTTTCGTCGTCGATGTTGGCAAAGAGTCTCCTCAGCTCTTTGGTCCTTGCGGATACTTCTGTCATGTCTCTAACGTCTTTCAGTGTCAGTCTGCGTCCAAGCATAGTGAAGAACCTCTTCAGCGCTTTGGTATCCTCTTCGTTCAGTACCTCAGGATCGAGGATACCGCCAAAGGATGCATACCAGACGACGCAGTTTCCCAGCATTTTCTTCAGGCTTGCCAGGTACTTATCATTCTTAGCCATGCTGACTGAAAACAGGGCGACTTCCTTAGTCTGGAGCCACTCTTTGTTATATTCCACGAAATCGTCAAGGACCGGGGCGATCTTTTCGCCGTAAACTCCGCCGCCGATGACCACGTTATCAAAATCTCTGTAAGTTTCATTGAACTTGCTGGCAGGTATAACTGCCGAAGGCCCCAGGATGCGTCCCATCGCTTCTGCGATTTCCTTGGAGCTGCCATATCTTGATGCATAAACCACTAATGTTTTTTTCATGATTTCACCTACTTCTTTTCTATTACTGTGGAAAACACCACCTGCGTCTCCGTCTTGCCAAAGGACTGCAGTCTGCCCAGGAATTCGTCCAGCAAAGACGTTGATTCAAAAGCAGTCTTCAGTATCATTGAATATGGTCCTGTAATGTGACAGCATTCAATGATATTCTCCTGGCCCCGGGCAAAGTCGTAAAACTTCTGATTTTCCTCAGGGGCAACGGATACCATGATGTATGCCTTGACGCCGTATCCCAGCATTTCCAGATCCAGGTCGGCGTGATAACCTCGGATGTACCCTTCCTTCTCCAATTTTTCAATGCGAGCCGACACAGCAGGCGTTGTCAGAAAAACTGCCGCAGACAGTTCCTTAAGCGGCGTCCTGGCGTTGGTGCTCAGCATCTCCAATATTTTCTTATCAGTTTCATCAAGGTTATGCATGTGTTCTCCTTTTTCTCAAAAAGTATTCCATGCATCTAATATAGCACAAATCCTCTTAAAACTAAAGAGTATAATCACCTCCAGACTTATCACACTTCTCCATCGCCGCAGCAATCAGCCCCGGCAGTCTTCTGCACTCGTCCATAGTATTCGACGCTGCAGACACTCTTATTCCGCTGCCCAGAGGAATGACGAAAACGTCCATCTCCTGAAGAGCTTTTCCCACTGCTTCGGCTCTCTTCACCGTTCCGCAAGGCACTGTGATGAAGAATCCTGAGTCGTAAGGGAATATTGTCAGCCCGACTTTTTCAGCCGCTTCAACAAAGGCTTCGCCCCTTCCGGCGAGTACTTTCATCCAGGCATTTCTCTCTTCTTCAACCTTTTTCAGCAGTTTCTCATCTTCAAATATCTTAGCAATGACAGTCATCGCCGCTCTGTTTCCGTTGGACCATGACGCTCTCGACTCCACTGTCATGACGTCCTTGAATTCCTTAGCAGCCTCCGCAGTTGGAGCCATGCACAGAAGCGCTCCGCACCTCATGCCATACATGGTATAGCCTTTGGATGCACTGAAGGCAACCAGCGGCATTATGTTCTGCGGCAGTCCCTCTAGTTTTTTCAAGAAGCTGCGGTATTTTCTGGCATCGCCGGCAAAGTCAATGTAGGCAATGTCAGCCAGCAGAGCTATCTTCTTGCCCGGATGGGCTTTGATGCTGGTCAGTACGCTGTCCCAGTCGCTGTCAGTAAGTGTATATCCTGTAGGATTGTGAGCCGGCGTGTTGATGATCACCAGCGTTTCATTCTGTTCCTTCAGTATCTCGTCTAATTTCTCCCCAAAAGCGCTGCCATTGAACTTCATCTCCTCATCAAATAGGCTGTAGCAGCCGACACTTCTGCCGATCTCTGCTGCAACTACTTCATAAGGGCTCCAATGCCAGTCCGATGTCAATATCCTGTCTCCGGGCTTGGTATATGCTGAGATGGCGTTTCTGATCGCTCCAGTCCCGCCAGGAGCATAACACGCTTCAACATAGCTTTCTTTTGGCTGCTCGTCCATGAACACTGCCTTTTTCACCGCCTCCAGATATGCCGGCAGTCCGGCTATCGGTGCATATGCTGCAAAATCGTCAGGTGCAAGACCTCGTATCGCCTTCATTACCGAATCCAGTACCACCAGCTTGCCGTCGTCGTCAAGCAGCACGCCGATCGTTGAGTTGATGACCTGTTCTCTGCCCTTTTCCGCTATTCTCTCCTTCGCTAGCGAGCTGACGCCGAAAAGCTTGTCCGGCTTACCGATCACCCTTCCGTTTTCCTGTGCTAAAATCATTGTTCAAGTCCTCCTTGGTCCCGTCTCATAAAATACTCTTTCGCCACCTCCGGGAACATGGCGTAAGTCAATATATCTTCATCGCTTTTCGCAAAATCTGCCGCTTCCTTTTTCAAGGTCTCCATTTCCGGCTCTATGAGGTCAGCAGGCCTTACAGTCACAGGTTTTTCATCGCCGATGGCCTTCTTCTGCACATCTCCGTCAAAATCCATCATCGGCCGGCCGTAGTCTCCATGCAGCATGGCTTTGGTCGCTTTCGGGATAACGGCGTACCTTTCATTCATCAAAACGTTCAAAACCGACTGTGTACCTACGATCTGACACGAAGGCGTCACCAGCGGCGGTTCGCCCAGGTCTTTTCTGACCTTCGGTATCTCTGCCATTATCTCATCAAGCCTGTCTTCCGCATGCTGTTCCTTCAGCTGACTCAACAGATTGGAAAGCATACCCCCAGGGATCTGATATGTCAGTGTCTTCACATTGGTCTCCAGGACTTTTGGATTTAGCTGCCCATTGGCCAGCTTTTCGGCTCTAAGTTTTCTGAAGTAGTCTGCCGCTTCAGTCACAGCCTCTTCATTCAGACCAGTGTCGTATTCCGTCCCATTGAAGGTCTCCATCATGACCTCTGTTGCCGGCTGGCTGGTTCCCATAGAAAAAGGCGAAACTGCCGTATCCAGTCCGTCAACCCCAGCCTCAACTGCCCTCACATACGAAATTGGCGCTATACCGCTTGTACAGTGGCTGTGGAACTGAATGGGAACGCTGACATTCTCTTTCAGCATGGTCACAAGTTCTGTCGTCTTTGACGGAGTCAAAAGGCCTGCCATGTCTTTGATGCAGATCGACTCGGCACCCATATCCTCCATGCGCCTCGCCAGATCTCGCCAGTAATCAAGGGTGTAGGCTTCTCCTGTGGTGTAAGCCATTGCCAGCTGCACCGTTCCGCCTTCTCTGATTGCTGCGTCCGCCGCTGCTTTGATATTCCTTGTATCATTTAGTGCATCGAATATCCTTAGGACGTCAACACCGTTGGCTATAGATTTCTGTACGAAATACTGAACTACATCGTCGGCATAGTGCCGGTAGCCCAGCAGGTTCTGCCCGCGCAGCAGCATCTGCAGCCGAGTGTTCCTGACTCTGTCACGAATCGTTCTGAGCCTCATCCATGGGTCCTCGTTCAGGTAACGGATGCAGACGTCGAAGGTGGCGCCGCCCCAGCATTCAAGCGAATAATACCCAGTTCTGTCAAGAGCGTCCAATGCCGGTAGCATCTCGTCGGTAGTCATCCTGGTTGCTATCAGTGACTGGTGCGCGTCCCTCAGCACCGTCTCCGTAATCCTCAATTTATTATGTTTGTTCTCGTTCAAATTCTCTTTCATATATTTCTACCTATCATTTAGTATTTCTAAGTCTCAGCCCAGGCTTTCGCTGGCTATGCTATTATTGCCAGCGGCTGACCTGCAGCAATGTCGTCTCCAGGCTTGGCCAGGATCTTTACCAGCACGCCATCCTTAGGCGCTGTCACTGGGATTTCCAGCTTCATTGCCTCGATGACCATTACTTCCTGTCCTTTTCTGACTCTAGTTCCTTCAGTCTCCATTACCTTCCATACTTTCCCGTAGAGCTGCGATACAGCTTCATTCTTTTTCATGTTATTCTTATCCATGGTCCCTGCCTCCTCTTTCTTATTCTCCGTGCTACCACGCACGTTCTGCATTGTTTTCTCTCTTCATTTCGTCCTCATTTTATGCGATAAACGTTGGAATTTCAATAGTAAAGTGGCTCGGTCCGACAAGTTCTAAAATCCGAAAGAATGGCCATGCCTCGACTTAATTTTTTAAAAAATCGAAGCAGAAAAAATTTAAAAAAAATAGCGCCGGTCTGGGCACTATGTAATGCCGCAGACTGACGTCTGAATTTTTCTTACATGATATTTTTTTATTAACGTGCCTTGACCGCCGCCAGCTTTGCCGGATCCTTGAATATATACTTTCTGCAAAGCCAGCATGACAGCAGCGCTAATACTGTGCCAATGACCAGGCCGGCAAGCACGTCCGTCGGATAGTGGACGCCGACATAAAGTCTGGAGAAAGCGATCAGAAAAGCCAGCACCAAAGCCGACACGCCCCATTTCCGCGGAAGTTCACGGAACATCACCACCGCCGCCGCAAAGGAGCTCCCCGTGTGACCCGACGGAAACGAATAGTCATTCTGCCTTTCAATCAGCAGCCGCACGCCTTCCACAGCGTCATAAGGCCGTGTACGCGCAACAAGATTCTTCAGTATTATGTTATCGACGAGCAAAGCGCCCAGAAGGGCGAACATCATCATCACCCCGACAGGCCTCGTCCTTTTGATCAGCAGCATGATCACAGTAAGTGCGATCCAAATAATGCCGCTGTTGCCGAGCGATGTGATGAACTTCATCACCGGTGTCAGCCAGCCATGTATGAAGACAGACTGGATCGAAATCAGCAGTTCGCCGTCCATTTGCTGTAGTGTACCCATTTATTTCCCCTTTTCTTTTAGTTGTGTTTTCTTATTATCTCACTTATTCGAACTATTATCCATAATAAACTGCAGATATAAGCATTTTATAACAGAAATATGAACTTTTCATTAGAAATAATTAATTTTCTGTTCATGAACGGTTTATTTTTTCAACCTACAATTGAAACATTAAAAGGGGGATTCAAATATGGAAAACTATCTAACCAATTGCCTTAAGCGCGCTGACTGCGTTGTGATCCCAGCCTATGAGCCAGCTGATGTTCTTGTTGACCTGACTGATAAGCTGGCAGCAATGGACTTTCTAGTACTCATCGTTGACGATGGCAGCAGCAGCAAATGCCAGCCTGTCTGGAGAGCTGTCTCTTCCAAGGCTATAGTGCTGCACCATGATCAGAATATGGGAAAAGGCGCCGCACTGAAAACGGCATTCACATATATTTCTGAGGATCTGCCTGACGTCAGGCACATCGTTACTGCAGACGCTGACGGTCAGCATCTGCCTGACGACATTAAGAAGATCATGTTCAGCATCTATATTGATCCGACCGCACTGGTTCTTGGTTCCCGGGCATTTGACGGTCCGGTTCCCGTAAAGTCCAAACTTGGCAACAGCATCACAAGGCTAGTGTTCTCGCTGGTCAGCGGGAAAAAGGTAGGCGACACCCAGACTGGGCTTCGTGGTTTCGAACGCAGCCTGCTGCCATTCATGCTTTCTGTCAGCGGTGACAGATATGAATATGAAATGAATGTACTGCTAAACGCTGCAGAACACCACATCAGCATTACCGAGGTCCCGATCAAGACAGTCTATGCAGACAGCAGCAACTCTACCACCCACTTCGACGCGGTCAAAGATTCATTTAAAATATATAAGACCATTTTCAAGTTTGCGTCAGTATCCTTCGTGAGTTTTCTGTTGGACTATGGACTCTTCGTCCTGTTCGTCAGCGTCGGCAAATTTCTTGCAGTGCCTTACCTGATTATCGGCAGCAACATCACTGCCAGGATAGGAAGTGCAGCCTTCAATTACATGCTCAATTCCAGGTTCGTCTACGGCAGCGAGCAGAAGACATCTGATACGCTCCCGAAGTACATTGCTCTTGCCGCCGGCATACTTGCTGCCAACAGTCTCATCCTGTCCTTCTTTACTAATATCGTCGGGATCACTCCTTACATTGCAAAGATCATGACAGAGATAAGCCTCTTCATAATCAGCTTTACTGTGCAGTCGCTGCTGATTTTTAAAAACAAGTCAGGAGAAACTGCATGAGCCGCATAAAATCACCTGTCCTCATAATTGTGCTGTGCCTTATTCTCGATATCGCTCTGGCGGCAGGACTCGTGACACTGACCTATTATGGCACGACATTGGGCAAGTGCAAGTTCCGCTCCCTTAACATCCCAACGGCGTCCATATCTCAGCGCATAAATTTCAGCAGCACCTACGGGACACATTTCTCTAAATCCGTCAGTACAACTGCTCATTCCTACCGGAGTCCCAACGTTTCAGTTGAAGTATCGTCCCACGGTATTGGCAGCGGCAGCGACCGCATCACCTATGAAGTTGCAGACGTGTTCATTTCCAACATGAAATGTATCAAAACCATCTTCGGAGGCAAAACCTACGGCATAGGCTATCTGGAACATATCACCAGCATGAGCCGCCGCAGCAAGGCCATACTTGCCATAAATGGTGATTCCTACTGCTACAACAGAAAGCACCTCAACGGCTTGCTGGTCAGAAACGGCACCGTATACCGTTCTGCCCGCTCTTCCGGTGATGTCTGCGTGCTATATAAGACCGGCCGCATGGCTATCTATAGTCCGGCTGATTTTTCCGCCAGCAAGTGCATCAAAGATGGGGCCCTGGATACCTGGGTTTTCGGCCCGTCCCTGCTGACAGCAGACGGACATTCCAAGTCCGTTTTCACTCATACGTGGAACTACATACGCGATCCCCACTCCAGAACAGCCATCGGCTATTATGCGCCGGGGCACTACTGTTTCGTGACCGTCGACAAAAAATCCGGCGTTTCTGCGGGAATGCCTCTTTCAATGCTTTCAAAGATCTTCGAAGGTCTTGGCTGCAAGAGCGCCTACAATCTTGATGGAGGTCATATGTCTTTCATGGCCTTCAGAGGCAAGGTTGTAAACACACCTCTGGAATATGACAAAAAAATCCCGGACAGCATCTGCATCTGCGATGTGTCCGGTTAAGAAAGGAACAAACATGAATAAGATCTTTCGAACAATATATAATTTCATCCTGCCTAATATTACACTGGTTCTTGCGCTGACTCTTGGCAGTTATGTCGTTCTCGACTGGTATAACCCAATGATGGAATTTCTCCAGACTTGGGTCAGCATTAGAATGCTTATGCTGCTGTGTGTGCTCTGCGTGGTGCTCATGCCTGGACGAATATTACATTTCTTCCGCAAAACTTCGCCAGACAAAGATCACGCGAGAACAGATGCAACATAAATATATATTACAGAATGCTCTTTCTCCACGAGACCAGAGCATGTGTCTCACACCTGGCCGGCATTGTGATGCTTAACTGCACCGCCTTGCCGGTTTTTTTGATGCTTCTGCCGCACGTCCCGCTGGCTTCTTTAATCAAACAGCCTGCTCGCTGTTTTGCTCCGCGGCGACAGTCTGCTGCATGTCGGCTGTCTGTATGTTCACCAGCATCTGACGGTCGAAGCACTTGTTGATGTCCTCAACTATCTGCGGGTCCAGCTTGCCTCGTTCTGCTTCTTTTCTCATGATCTCTATGCACTTTTCGTGGCTCATGCCTTTGCGATATGGGCGATTTTCAGTCAGTGCCTGATAGATGTCAACGCAGGCCATCATTCTCGCCTCTCGGCTGAGTCCTTCTGCATTCAGACCGAATGGGTATCCGCTTCCATCAAGCTTTTCGTGGTGGTATGCTGCCCAGTATCTGATATCGCCAACGCCCTGCATCCTGCCAAGTATTTCCCAGGTCATGTAGGCGTGGTTTTTCATGTTGGTAAACTCATCATCTGTAAGTTTGTCTGGCTTCTCCAGGATATCGTTGCTGATGATCAGCTTGCCAATATCGTGTAGCGCACCCGCAAAGTATATCTTTGCTACCTTATTGTCATCAAAGCCATAGCTTATGGCCAGCTTTTTCACTTTCCTTGCAACTCCTGCTGAATGTGTGCAGGTGAATGTTGACTTGTAGTCAGTCACTCTGGCAAACATTCCGGCGATTCCTTCCAGATCCTCGTTCGTATAGTCGACCGGAACCTCGGGCAGTGTTCTGCTGAGAAGCTCAGCAATGTAATCGTTGTCCATTCTGCAAAGCATACCGTATGTGCATACTTCCTTGAAGCAGTTTACAGACTCGCTGTCAAATCTGGTCCCTTCACTGCCTTCAACAAATGAGATTGCCTTCTTGTATTTGCCATAGCTCATGTCACTTAAATCAAAAGCAACGTCAACAATGTCTGCTATATGTATGATCTTGGAATATAAAGGTATCTCCTCAGTCTTAAGTCCCATCGGTCCAGTACCGTCAGCCTCCTCATGATGGTAGAGTATCGTGCCCTTTGCGTCCTTGTAAAATGGCAGCAGTGACAGATTCTTCTCTCCCATTATGCAGTGGTCTTTCAAGTCAAGTTCAGATTTATTCTGAAGAATATCTAAGCCCTTATTCAGTTCGCTGGCTTCATATTCTGTAAGCGCATTGTCATGAAGAACGGCGCAGGCAGCTAGATTCAGCAGCTGTTTGCCATTCAGTCCATAGCGCTTTCCCATCTCAGCGGAAATGTAAGCTACCCGCCTTGCATGGTTGGTGGTTGCACCAAGCAGCTCCGCTTCCACATAATCAAGAGCGTCTGCTATGGCATACAGGATATTGTTTATCATAATTTTCATTTATTCATTCCTTCTTTTCTTGCTTGCATACTTCAATTCTTGCTATTCCTTCGGGTTTTCGGGTATTAGTTATTTTCGGGTTATTGATAACTGCATTATACCCCAATGAAAGTTAATATACAATTACTTTTTTGAATTTTGCAAAATTGTTTTCAGTATTGTTTTATCACATAAAAAGAGGCAGCTGCCTATCAAAACCGATATGCTTCTGCCTCTATAATTCTGGTTATTTTTCAATATTTCCTATCTTACATATTCTTTTCCAACATACGGGCTGGTTGCCGTCTTTAGCATTCCGCCGTATCCTAGTTCGAATTCTACGATATCGCCTACCTTGTAGTCTTTATCACAGTGGGTAACGTCCAGGATCGTGTGGTCTGAGCTTCCGCCCATAATTTCCATCTGAGGATCTCTTGGGGTCATGCTGTCCAGGTCAGTATCCTGCTTTCCGACAGCGATTATCGCCCTCTTCATGATGCCTCTGTCCTCGTAGTAAGGAACCTGTCCGAAAGCGTCAACGCCAACTTCTCCTATAGGAAGTGAAGGCTTTTCCTTCAGTTCAACTATCTGTGCCTGGAGAATGATTGTGTCGCTTACTGTCCCCGGGATCTTAGTACTGTATGCCGTGTCATTTCCCAGCAGGAACGACTCGCCAAGCCTCAGATTATTGATGCCCTTTGGCAGCTCGCCTTTGTCGATTAGGTAAATAGAACTGGAGTTACCGCCAGAAACCATCTGCAGTTTGATGCCGTATTTCTCCTCGATTCTGTGTGCCCAGTCAACCAGCTGCGACAGGTTGTCGTACTTTGGAATGATCGCGCCATAGCAAGTCAGGTTTACGCCAATGCCGTAAAGCTCGATATTGCTCATAGTCAAGATCTCGTCAAGAGCCTGCCAGATCAGGTCTTCATTCTTGAAGAAGAAACCTTCTCTAAGGTCACCTAAGTCTATCATCATGACTATGCTGTGCTTTTTGCCTGCCTTTTTTGCCGCTTCATTGAGCAGTCTGATTGTTGAAAGTTCCGAGTTAAATGAAATATCAACGTATTTCACGACTTCCTCGACCTCACAGTGCATAGGTATGCGCAGCAGGACCGTCTTCTTGCCGTTTTTCCTGACAATATCGGCATAGGTTGCAATGTTTTTCACACGTGAATCAGCCAGATAGTCAGGCTGCGGATTTTCAGCGACCATCTTCACCATTTCCGGATCGGCACAAAGCCCCTTCGTCACTATCATCAGTGAGCATCCGCCGTGTCCCTTAGTGATCTCAGCAACAGCGTTAAGATTTCCTTCCAGTTTCTTTAAGTCGATTACAAGTTTCGGATACATTTCTTTTCCCTCTCTTCCATTATTCAGCGTCTTGCAGACCGCATCGTCCTTTGACAGGCCTGCCGACTTTCGCATAACATCCAGCGCCGTCAAAACCTCGGCGTCAGTTTTGCTGACCGTCTAGCACTCTTTTCTGTTGACGCAGCGGATCCTTGAACAGTGTTTGCAGTCATGGGTGCAGTCACCCATATCCTGATGCCATTTGCCTTGGACTCCTTCTCCGCCAGCAAGTCCCTCTTTTGCAGGATCTGCTGCTGAGCCGCCATTGGCATAGGCACCGCCTATAGGTTCTTCATCTTTGTAGGCACTCATGTCATAACCCAGTGCCTCACATTCCTCTATATGCTTTTTATATTCTTCGTCACGCTTCTTTGCCTCTGAATCAGTGAATTCAACCTCTTTCAGATATGCTGGCTTCTCGTCATCTTCGCCAGTCAGATCCTTCATATAAGCAGGCTCCTCATCAACAAAGCGCACAGCCGGGAACTTGTAGTCCAGACTCTGTTCCAGCAGCTTGATTGCGTCATCTTTATACTTCTTTGACAACACGCCCAAAGATGCCATGATGTAATCATTGTCCACCAGTATCTTTGCATGTTTTGACGGGAACAGAAGCATGCCTGTCTCGTTATGAGCAGCGATCTTCTTCATGATCTCAACTCTGTGAGGGAGACGGGTAAGAGCTCCGCCGGTTCCGACAATGTATCTTACCTGAGTCAGGTCCTTGCCTTCTGCAACGGTACTGCGTCCAGACGGACCATATATGTATCTGATCGATCCGGCATGTCTCTCAACTGCCTTCAGCACGGCTTCTTCTGTAAGCCTTTCAACCAGTTTGAACTCATCTTCGTTCTTTGGTATTGCATTGTATGTCTCCAGTGTCTTTTCCAGATCGAAGCCCATTTCTTTGCACTCTTCTCTGAGCTTCTCCTCACCGATAGACTCGATAACCTTGTACCTGTTTACATATACGCCAAGGTCTCCTTCAACGGTTCTCTTAGCCTTTGGTTCAGGTGATATCATTATTCTGGCGATCTTATCGGATTCCGTTGCAACTGAGTGAAGGTCCGTCGTTGCTCCGCCAACGTCCAGCACCATCAGGTCGCCTATGCAGTCATAGAGCAGCTTGGTACATTCCATTACCGCTCCTGGCGTAGGTATGATCGGTCCGCTGACCATGTCGCGGACATGCTCCATTCCCGGTGCATGAATGATGTGCTGCTCGAAGGCGTCCTGGATCACCTTCCTGCAAGGCTCTACGTTCAGATCGTCTATCTTAGGATAAACATTTTCTACAATATATAACTGCTGACCGCTTTCTTCATCAAAAATCAGCTTCATCTCTTCCTGATTTTCAACATTTCCTGCATATATAACAGGTGTCTTCAGACCCATGTTTCTTATCATTTCCGCGTTATCGAGAGCCGTATCCCTTTCGCCGTAGTCAACACCGCCTGCGATTAGAATAAGGTTCGGGTTGATTTCTTTGATCTTGGCTATATCAGTGCGTCTTAGTCGGCCAGCCGTTACGTAGTGGATGATGCCGCCAGCGCCGAGTGCTGCCTCTTTTGCTGCCTTTGCCGTCATGTCGTAAACCAGTCCGTGTACGGTCATCTTCAGTCCGCCCGCAGCCGATGAAGTTGCCAGCATGTCGTCATAGTCCAGATGGTCTATCTTCATTTTGCTGCATAAGTCGTTGATTGCTCCCTGAAGTCCTATCCTCACGTCGCCGTCCAGCACCGATGTCGGCGCCTGCCCCTGAGCCCAGAAAACCGGTTTGTCTGAACTGAGATCCGTAAACGCATTCACCACTGTGGTCGTTGAACCTATTTCTGCTACCAATACATCTACTTTCATTTTCTGCTCCTTTACTGTTCTGGGTATTTTACATAAAAATACATTTCCGCAGGGCTGTAACCCTGACTTTCATAAAACGCCCGGGCTGCGGGATTGGTTTTCTCCGACTGAAACTGCAGTCTGGCAAATCCCTGTGCCCAAGCAAACTTCTCTATCTGATCCAAGGCTTCCCGGCCAAAGCCGTGCCCCCGGTATTTTTCTCGTATATATAAGTCGTCAATTATCAAAACCCTTCCATGGGCCCAGATGCTGACAATGTTTGGAAGGTTCGCAAACCCTACAATTTCGCCGTCGCTTTCGATCATCATCAAAGTGATCTTCTGCGGATTGTCCAGCGCATATTGAAAGTCGCGCTGAAATGCTTCATCGCTTGCCTGATCTGCTCCTCCCCAGAGTTCATCGTCCTTAATTTCAAAAGCCATGAACTCCCTGTTCAGTCTTATCCATAAATCGCAGTCTTCTGCTGCACATCGCTTTACTGTAATCATACCCTAAATCCTTATTATGAAAACAGGGCGGGCATATGCCCGCCCCTATTTATTAAATCCAGGTTTTCTATTGTTCTATTGTCTACTACTCTTCTTCGCTTGCTTCAATGAAGTGCTCGCCAGGTTTCAGATCGCCTCTGCGTCTCATAGCTTCTTCAGCCAGGAACGTAGCAACGTCGATTCCGTGTGAGTCTCTTCCGAATCCTTCGTCGATTCCGGTAGCGCGTGCGTCTTCAGGTGATACCTGAGTTCCGCCTGCAGCGATGATTACCTTGTCTCTGATTCCCTTTTCTACAGCAAGTTCATTGATTCTCTTCATGTTCTTGTAGTGGATGTTGTCGTGTGAAATGATAGTTGATGCCAAGATAGCGTCAGCATTCAATTCAACAGCAGCGTCAACCAGTTTCTCTACAGGAACTGAAGTTCCAAGGTAGTTAACCTTGATGCCCCACTTTTCGATTCCGCCGTGCTTGATGTTGATGATCTCACGAAGTCCTACTGAGTGTTCGTCGTCTCCAACTGTTCCGCAGACAACTGTCATTGGATGATCTTTGAACTCCTTCCAAAGAACTGCATCACTTAAATGATGTGGTTCTGGAGGCAGTACCAGAGTCGTTGGGTCGATATCGAATGGAACTTTGCCCTTAACTTCGATTCTTGTACCCTCTGCAGGATGCATGATTTCTTTACTGATAACTTCTGGATTCTCCAGGCCCATCTTCTCAGCGATCTGAAGGCCAGCAGCCTCAGCTGTTCTTACGTTAGTAGGAACGCACATAGTCAGCATTACAACGCCGTCTCCGCACCACTCCATCTCAGGCTTCAGTGCATCGCCGTCCAGGTACTTCTTAACCTTGGCAAGTCTTACATTTACGTTATCCTCTTCATCAAGTTCGTCAATGTAAACGATCTTGCTTCTGTCTTCGAATGTGCATCCGCCGATCAGAGCTGACGGGTTCTCAGGGTCTCCGCCGTACTGCTCAACATTGTTGTATCCAAAGTGTGCAGTTACTGGTGCGCAGTAGTCTTCTTCTCTCGGGAAGATGTATCCGTAGCCTACGCCGCCGTCGATCTTTCTCTTGATTCCGTCGTCGTTTCTTTCAGGATATTTTCCTGAGTCAACGAAGAATCCCTGTTCAACTGCGTTGAAATATCCGCCTACTTCTACGATCTCTTCCATGAACAGAGTAGCTCTTTCTTTCAGATCTCTGGCCATCTCTCTAAGAGGTCCGTCCTTCTTCAGCTCAACCAGTTCAGTAAATCCGTCCATGTAAACCAGTGCCTGCTTAGCGTTGTCGATAGCTTCCATGTTGTAGATGTGCCAAGGAACGTTTCTGCCTTCATCTGGAGTAATAGTTGACTGGATGTCAGCGCTTGTCAGCTTGGAAATAACCATGTTCATTACATGAGTAACAGATGCTTCTCTTACTGATGAGCATACATACTTAGTAGTCTGCTGAGCTCTCATCTTGTATCTGTTGCAGATATCTCTGAGTGCTACTGCGTATGGCAGGTCTAAATACATTGCCGGTGCAGGAGCAGCATCAGGTGGTACTGTTGACAAACTGATGTTTTCTGGTTTGATTCCTACTTTCTCTGAGAACAGGGAGTTAATAGCATGCTGAACGATAAGTTCAGGCATTACCTTCCATGCTTCTCTTGCAGTAGCGTTGGCATTGTGAGCTCCATCTATCTGAAGGATTTCAGCCCATGCCATTATCTTCTTTGATTCGCATGCGTCTACGAATGATCTTACGCAGTTGATATCTCTGTAAAGTACGTTGTACTGAGGATCCTGGTGAGCACCGTTGATTCCCTCTTCAGCGAACATAACCGCTACGTCTGGGCCGGCAACTCCGGATACGTATGAATGATAGTTCAGTGGACGTCCAACTTCATCTTCAATAAGATCAAGAGCCTTTCTCTGTGCTCTGACCTGTTTTCTGGTGATAGGAACTCCGCCGATTCCCTGAGGAGTACCTTCCATCAGTCCGTCGATATGTGACTGTCCCATGTGTCTGATAACCATGATATGGTCAGCGCCATGCCATGCAGCCATTCTCATTCTTCTGATATCATCCTCGAATCTTCCTGAAGCGATTTCTGTAGTGATTACAGGCATCGGCTGCGGGTCGATATTGTCAAAGAACTTTGCAGGCGGAAGAGGAACACCATTCTTAAGAGGCTTGGACATGTCGTGGAATTCGAAAGGTCCCATCTTCAGATTTGGTGCAGGCTCTCTCCAGTGCCAGCCATGTCTTCTTGGTTCATATTTGTCGAGGTCTTTCAGGATGTTTCTAACATCTAATTTTTCATTTTTATTCAAAACCATGTCTGCCATCTTACTTACCCTCCTTGAATAAAGCTGCAGCTTCATCCCAGAACTTGCCCTGAGCGAGCGCTTCACCAGCTTCTCTTATTGAGATGTTCTTACTTTTTGAAAGTCTGTAAACGACATTTCCAGCACCATGTCCCATCAGACCCTTGTCCATGCATCCGACAACGATCTTCTGAGTATCAAGAGATGAAATGCCCATTCTGAGCAGTACAGCTCTTTCTACTGATGGAGTAGTGTTTTTTCTACCCATATCAATCAGAGGGTCAACAACCTGGGCCGTCAGTTCCCAGAATCTGTTGTAAAGTTCTTCATCGGAAAGATTAGCGATATGCTTTCTTCTTTCTGCGAAATCGTCTTCTCTTAACATTCTTTTTTCTCCTTATAAATATGAAGTTGATGTAACGATTAGAGTCCTAATACTTCCTTAACGAAGGCAACATCAGTCTTAGTCTCTTCAGCCAGGAACTGCAGATCTTCAGCAGTTGGATTAGGCTGATTGTGATTCTTAGCTGCTTTTCTGATCAGTGAAGTTCTCATGTGCTTAAGGTCAGCATCATGGCACTTGATCAGGCCTGGGTTAGCTGGAAGAACGATATTTTCACCCGGTTTGTCTTCTTTTGAAGGGTCGCCGAAGAAAATCTTGATTCCATTGTCCCTTGCGAATGAAAGCTGAGGCTGGATGTGTTTGCCTGCGCCTGTGTATTCAGTCTCACTGATAACGATAACGCCATCTTCAGGAAGTTCCTGAGCAAGTGAGAATGCTGCAGCCAGTGCAGTGTTTCCAGCAGGTCCTCTTTCGATTCCCTCAAGGTTTGCCAGAGCTTCAGTCATGAACATAACTTCGCCCTGCTTAACTGTTACATAGCGATCCATATAACGAAGCGGCCTTGCAGCACTCCTTGGAACGTCTGAATGGTCAGGATCTGTAGCGTAAGGTACGCCGAATCCAGTATGTCCAGTTGTGCATGATTTCAGATTGAACTGCTTGTCTGATGCCATGCTCAGTCCAGTCAGGTCGATTGATGCTGCTACCATCTTAGTATCAACAGCGCCAGCCTTCAGGATTCCTCTTGCAGTTCCTGTCATCATTCCGCCGCCTGCGTTAGTGCATACTACCAGGTCAGGGTCTTTGCCGACCTTTTCACGGCACTGCATAGCGATTTCATATCCCAGAGTTTCAATACCTGCGATACCAAACGGTGAATAAAGTGAAGCGTTGAAATATCCTGTGTCCTCAAGAACTCTCAGGAATGTGTAGAACAGCTCAGGTCCAACTGTCAGCTGGATTACTTCTGCTCCATAAGCTTCGCATTTTCTTGCCTTTTCTACGATTTCAGGCTGTCCAACTCCGTGTGAGTCGTAGCATTCCTGAACGATTATGCACTTCAGTCCCTGCATAGCTGCCTGTGAAGCAACTGCTGCACCGTAGTTTCCTGAAGTAGCAGCGATAACGCCCTTGTATCCTAATTTCTTAGCGTGAGCGCAGGCACATGCTGCTCTTCTTGCCTTGAAACTTCCTGATGCGTTGCAAGCTTCATCTTTTGCGAAGATTCTTGCGCCGTAACCAGGCTTAGCATATTTTCTTGAAAGGGCTGTAAGGTTTCTCAGCTCGATCAGCGGAGTGTTTCCTACGTCTGTTCTTGACTGGATCTTGTTGATCTCTTCCAGTGTGTATCCCGTAGCCTTCATAAGTCCTTCGTAATCAAATGCAATGGAGCCTGACTCGAAGTCATTGTAGTCCAGGCCCAGGGCCTTCTTCATGATCTCGTTGGATCTTCCCATTACGGAATCATAATCTTTTGCTAATGCCATTATTTGTCACCTCCATCCATGATCTTTCTCAGCATCTTGTCGATCTCGATGATCTCAGGGACAAATTTGCCATAGCTGTGAGTATAATAAGGGCCAACCTCAATGAGAGTGCCCTCTTCGATTCTGCCTACTGCAGTTTCAACTTTAACTGTATCTCCGATTTCGGCGTCATCCAGCAGAGTACCTTTAGTCCACATTTCAAGGTCGCATTTCTGAGTATCCTCAGGAATTTTGGCCGTTCTCTGTGAAGCCTTCAGGACTATTGAATGGATGCGCACCCAGTCGCCTTTCTTTGCCATTTGCAATTCTCCTATCTAAATTCTTCTCTTTGCTTTTGGTGAAAAAATAACTGTCCGGGCTTGCCCTGTCTGGTTCGCCCCGGACAGTTCTTATATTCGAATCAGCCTAATACTATTTAACCAGCTTGCATTCAGGATCGATCTGATCTCTGAAGTCGCCCATGATTGCATGAGGAACTGGGATGTCGATCATAGTCTTCAGACCTGGTCTTGCGTTGATTACATGTGGAATGCAGTTCATGATCATAGCCATAGTTCCGATTCCGCCTTCGATCTCAGGGTTGTTTGACATGTTTACTGGTGGAACGCTGTCAATGATTACATAGTCGCCAGTGTGTACTCCAACCTGTTCAGGTTCGATCTGCTGAGGGTGATCCATATCGATCTTTCTCTCTCCGTCAACTGTAGCCCAGCCCTTCATTGCTACGCCTGCAACGTCGCCGGCTTTAGCAAATCCGTAAGGTGACTTTCTGTCTACGTCTGTAACGATTGGCTCCATGTCCTGCTCGAACTTGTCAAGCTTCCAGCCTAATGCATCGCACATCATGCCAACTGACTCTGCAAATCCAACGTGACCTGCCATTGTTCCGTCAGCCTTCCTCTTGTTGAACTCGTCAACAGTGATGCCGATTCCCTGCTCTTCCATTACTGCAGGTCCGAACGGTGAAAGGCTGTTAACCCTTCTTGATGTGATATGGTTAACTGACTCGCATGCGCCTGTCCAGAGGATTACCAGAAGGTCCATGATAAGACCAGGGTTGATGCCTGTTCCCAGTACAGTTACGCCATTCTTCTTAGCGCATTCGTCAAGCTTCTTAGCCAGTTCAGGCTCCTGAGCCTGAGGATAAGCCATCTGCTCAGCTGAAGTGATGACATTGATCTTTCTCTCCATTACGAATACGAGCTTGTCATATACTTCTTTAGTGAATGAGTTTGTGCAAACAACTACGATGTCAGCAGTTCCCGGTTTGATTACATCTTCAGGAGTTCCTACGATTACGTCTTCTCTGTCTCCCCTTACGATTCCTGGAACAACGTCGTACAGGCTCTTGCCAACTTTGTCGCCGATGTCGATAGCGCCAACAATATCAACGCCCTGCTTCTTTACTAACATTTTGCCGATTCCGCCGCCCATAGCGCCGAGTCCCCAAAGAATAACTTTTACATTTTTCATTTGCTTTTACTCTCCTTTTTCTCATACAATTGAATAATTATTAATAATATGTTTTATTAATGTCTCGTTTAAACACGATACTTAATATATAGCAACTTCCATGCCAATGTCTTTTTGTGTATACACTATACTTTAATCAGAATTAATAAAAAAATTAGTGGTTTTTTCACAACTTTTTTTGAAAAAACCACTACATAAAGGTTCGCTCTCACTACTGATGTTTTATCATGTATTTTCTTAGGAACACCAAGTGCAAATATTTTTGCTATTTTACTGCAAATAAGTTTGCAGCACCACCATTTATTATTCTTTTATATCATACTTTTTCAGCTTATGCTGCAATGTCTGTCTCTTTATTTTCAGGACCTCAGCGGATTTTGTCACATTTCCCGCCTCAGCCATCATAACTTCCCTGATTATTTCCTTCTCCAGATTGGCCAGATACTCATCAAGCGGCCCGCGCCTGTCCCATTTCTCAGCGTCAGCACCAATGGCCTTCACCTGCATCGGCATCTGCAGCAGTTTCTCCGTCAGTATATGTTCCGTCTCAGCCATTGAAACTGCCTGCATTATGATGTTCTCCAGTTCCCTTACATTGCCTGGATAATCGTAATCCTTCAGCCTTTCTATAGCACCTTCAGATATCATCCAGATTTCCTTGTCAAATTTTTCATTGTGCTTTTCCAGCAGTTTCTCCGCAAGGATAGGGATGTCGTCTCTCCGCTCTCTCAGCGGCGGGATCATGATATTCACGACGTTCAGCCTGAAATACAGGTCTTTCCTGAGTTTGCCCTCTTCTATCAGTTTCTCTGGAGGCTCGTTGACCGTAGCTATTATCCTCACGTCGATCGGAATGTCTGTCGTACCGCCGACTCTTCTTATATAGTCCTCCTGCAGCACTCGCAAAAGCTTGCTCTGCAGATCGTAAGGCATGGCGCTGATCTCATCAAGGAGCAGAGTCCCGCCGTTAGCCTGTTCAAACAGTCCAGCCCTGTCAACAGCTCCAGTGAATCCGCCCTTGGATGTGCCGAACAAAATTCCTTCAAGCAGAGACTCCGGCAGTGCGGCGCAGTTTTGCGCCAGGAACGGCTCCTTCGCACGGTTTCCTCCGTAGTGTATGCTCTGGGCAACCAGTTCTTTTCCGGTTCCGGTCTCGCCGTAAATGAAGACGGAGGCTTTGTTCCTAGCCGCTCTCTTCGCTCTCTCCTTCATTTCAACAAAACTGCGGCTGTTGCCGACTAAATCGTCGAAGGTGTAATGCCTGATCACAGGTTCTGCCGACTTCGGCTCTATCTTCTTTTCCTGCAGTTCCATTATCGTATCGCTCATTGAACGGATGTTGGTGATGTCACGCGCGACCTCAATGGCTGCAATCGTTCTGCCGCCCAGTTTTACCGGCACGGTACTGTTGATGGTGCTTATTTCTCTGCCGTAGAGGTTGATGTATGTCTGCTGCTTGTTCTTGGTTGAAACATGCTTCTTCAGTGCCTGAAACAACGTGCTTTCGTTGAGTTTTACTCCTGGGAAAGCTTTATGGAATTCCTTGCCCACCACGTCGTCCACGTGGATCTGCTCCATGGCTGCCATGGCATCGTTGTAGAAAATGCCGACACCTTTGTCATCTACTATATATACACCAGAATCGACAAGTTTGATAAGTTCGTCAATGATCTTTCTGTATCCTTCTGCCTCCATGCAAGTTCCTCCTAATATTATTCATTCCGCTGATTTCAGTTTAACACAATTCAGGAGCAGATGCAAATAATTTTGCACCAAGCAATACCCTTGTAATTCCGCGGTATTTATAGTATATTTTATAGAGCTTTAGATCAATGACTATGGAGGAAATACATGAGGATAAGAAAAGAAACTGCTGATTTTGAAGAAAGCGGCATTGAATTGATTGCCAATGTCTCTGACGCCTTGGCACACCCTGTCAGGCTGAGACTTTTCAGATATATAATGCAGAGCAATAGATCTATGGAGAAGGTCTGCAACAAGGATCTTGTATCCGAATTCGGCTACGCTCAGGCAACCATCTCCCAGCACATGAAAAAACTGGTGCAGTCAGGACTTGTAGAGGTCAAAAAAGAAGACAAGTTTTCTTACTATTACGCGAATTTAGGGATTTTGATGCAGTATATTGACATTACAAAAAAATATTCTATAATATGACAATATTGTATTGAAATTAGGAGAGAATAAGAATGAATAAGAAGATAAAGCTACAGCCGGTGCAGATATTTGCCATCGGGTTTGCTTTGATCATACTGATTGGCGGGTTCCTGCTTTCAACACCTCTATGCAGCAGGAACGGCGAGTGGATACCATACGTAAACGGCGTGTTCACTTCCACTTCCGCCACATGTGTTACGGGTCTGGTCGTCTATGATACTTGGACCCAGTTCAATTTTTTTGGGCAGCTCGTGATAATCTTGCTGATCCAAATTGGTGGTCTGGGATTCATGGGAGTGGCTATGACTTTTTCTTTTGCAGCAAAAAAGAAGATCACCATATTTCAGCGCACTGTGCTGATGGAGTCCATCGGCGTACAGCACGTCGGCGGTGTCGTAAAAGCGATCAAACGTATGCTATTCGGCACGCTGATCATAGAAGGCGTCGGAGCTATACTGCTGGCTATCCGCTTTGTTCCTATGTTTGGCGTTGGACAGGGCATATGGTACGGCATTTTCCACTCGATCTCGGCGTTCTGCAATGCCGGTTTTGATCTTATGGGACAGAAATCGCCCGGCTCATCGCTGACCCTGGTTGCCGACGATCCAGTGATCCTGACTACCATCATGGTGCTGATCACCACCGGCGGCATTGGTTTCATCGTCTGGAGCGACATCTGCGACAACCGGCTGAACTTCAAAAAATATGCACTGCATACCAAGATAATGGTAACATTCACTATAGGGCTGATCCTTTTCGGAGCCGTTTTGTTCCTGATGCTGGAAAACAATGCTGTCCTTGCCGGCATGACGCCTGGCGAGAAAGTGCTGAACGCATTTTTTGCTTCGGTAACGCCAAGGACGGCGGGCTTCAACTCCATCGACTATATGGACATGACGAGAGCCGGCCGCATGCTGACCATGTTCCTCATGGCAATCGGTGCCGGAACCGGATCCACTGGAGGCGGCCTGAAGGTAACGACATTCGTAACACTGATACTAGCCTTGTATTCACAGGCTAAGAGCTACAACGACCTGAGCATCTTCAGAAGAAGGCTGCAGAAAAACGCACGCCGGGACGCCATGTCCAGCCTCTCGTCTTATATGGCGCTGATCATCGTCTGTGTATTCCTGCTGCTGATTGCAAACCCAAGCGTCACTCTGGAGAGCTGCACCTTTGAAGCGATATCGGCACTGAGCACAGTGGGACTGACCATGGGCATCAGCGGAAGCGCCGGGGCTTTCTCCAAGATATGCCTCATGGTCCTCATGTACTGCGGCAGGCTGGGAAGCATCGCAGTTGCCATGGCCTTCGTAAGACGCAAAGTCATCCCGGACCTGAGCTACCCTGAAGAATCGATAACCATCGGCTAAACTATGGCCGTTAATACAATATTTCAAGATTTAGTTTTGAAAAAGGAGTAATAAAATGCGATCAATATTAGTAATCGGCCTTGGCCGCTTTGGCCGGCATCTAACAACGAGCCTCATCGAGCTCGGCAACGAAGTCATGGTCATTGACAGAAGAGAGGAAGCAGTCAACAAAATGGCGGCGATCGCCACTTCGGCTCAGATCGGCGACTGTTCAGACCCAGTGGTCTTAAAGAATCTGGGGGTCAACGCCTTCGATGTATGTTTCGTCTGCATTAGCACCGAACTCGAATCATCTCTGGTCATCACCAGTCTTCTGAAGGACATGGGTGCCAAAAAAGTTGTGACCAAGGTTTCCAAAGATATCCACGTAAAGTTCCTGCTGCAGAACGGTGCCGATGACGTCATCTATCCTGACCGCGACATGGCGCGCAGGACAGCTCTTAAGTACAGTGCAAAGAATGCCTTCGACTACATAGAACTCAATGAAGACTACGGCATTTTCGAGATACTGCCGCCTAAAACCTGGCTGGGTCACACTATCAAAGAGGTCGACGTCAGACGTCGATATCAGGTCAACATCATTGCCTATAAAGACCACGACCGCATCAGTCCGCTGGACAGAGAGGTCTACACCTTCAAGGAAGACGAACACCTTATCGTGGCCGGCGACAGACAGCACTTCAAGATGCTGGTTGCCAAGAAACTGTAAAAATTAAATGATCGGAAATGAAAAATCCCTATGATCACTGTCGATCATAGGGATTTTATATTGCTAAGTGTTTACTGTCTTTCTTTCCTTCTGATTTCTTCAAGGGTAAATATCAGAGCTCCTGAAGTCAGCAGAAGGAGCAGGTACAGACCAGGATCGCTGGTGTCGCCTGTCTTTGGCGTAAACGGATTGTGTGAACCGCTGTTGCTCGGCGGGTTATTGGTATGACCGCCGCCTCCCGGAGGATTAGGTCCGCCTGAATTGTTGTTTGGCGGGTTATCCGTCGTCGTACCGCCGGTTGGCTTATATGTGTTGGTTATTATCGTGCCGTCCGGTGAGTATGAAACTGTATAATCTTTGACAGTCGTCAGTTCTTTAGTTGAATATGAAACTTCTGTGCCGTTTTCCTTCTCAGGAAGACTGCTCCAGGTGTAAGTCCAGCCTGTCTCTGATGTCAGAGTTACGGCTGAACCGTATTCTTTTCCGTTAGCATAGAGCTGTACATGAACTGAGTCCGGTCTGAGTCCGGCCTTGTTGCTGTTGTCATTCCAAACCTTGCTGACGGTCTTGGATACCGTAGTAACTGTCGGCGTAGGCGGTGTCTTAGGAACATATGGTTTATTGGTTACAGTCACTGTTGCTTCGCCGCTTTCGCTGACGCTGCTGACCTTTCCTACTGTTCCAGTCCATCCTGATACGCTTTCCTCCTGTACGGTCAATTTGCCTTCCAGCGAAACCGGAAGCTTGTCAAATGAGCCCTTCCAGCCGTTGCTCTCGTTGAGTATGATCTTGTCTATTACCGTGCCGTCTTCAACAAGGTCTATGGTAACTGATGCAGGTTTGGTACCGCTGCCGGTCCATTCCTTATTTACGTTCAGCTTCCATACCTTGGAATCAGTGCCGATGATGGCTCCGCCATTGGCGCCAAAGCCTCCGCCGTATGAAGCAGTGTTGTTCTTTATTACGAGTTTCGTGCTGGAAGCTGCAAGCTTCTGTGCGCCTTCTGTAGACAGTGATTTCAGCGCCAGCCCTTTATCCGTGCTGATTCCTGAAACAGTAGTTTCATCAGCCTTGGCATCATATCTCGCTGCTGTTTTAGTCACTGTGCCATATGGGCTATTGCTGCCTCCAATAACGGATCCGTCTACAGTCCAGCGTTCTCCGCCGCCGCCTGCCATACGGTCAGCCAATGTAACGACCCTGCTGTTTATCTTATCTGCTGAAACCACATCGTCTCCGGCTTCTGCCGCCGTATTTCCAAAAATGGCTGATGTCCCTTCAGCGATAGTTATGCTGCCGGTGTTGCAGAACCACATGCCGCCGCCTAATTTGGAAGCACTGTTCTCGCTTATAATGACATTTGGCATTTTCATGTTGCTGTATCCATTTTTATTCCCTTCAGAGTAAACTCCGCCGCCTTCATAAGCGCTGTTGCCGGATATTTCCCCTGCGTTCAATGTTGTACTGTTGGAGAATGAATAGATACCGCCTCCTGCATGAGTTGCTTTGTTGCCGCTGATCGTTCCGCCGTTCATTGTGAATGATGTTCCGCATCCTTTTGCAGTTCCTGTTAAATCAGAATACACGCCGCTGTCTGAAACACAGACGCCGCCTCCAACGGTGTAGGATCCTGTTGAACTGTTGCCGCTTATTGTTCCGCCGTTCATTGTGAAATCGGAATAGTCTTCAACATGTACGGCACCTGAAGAAGGCATACCGTCATTGTATTGGCTGCTTGTATTTCCTGATATCGTGCCGCCCTCCATTGTGAATGTTGCCCTTGCCTTCGGATCTTCACTGTACAGCATTACTGCGCTTCCTCTGTATGCACTGTTGCCCGATATCTGTCCACCGCTAAGTTTGAATGCTCCTCCTGCAGCTACAAACACGCCGGAAGTGGAAATGAAAGTATTGCTTCCCTGGCATTTGTTGCCTGATATCTGTCCACCTGTCATGTTGACTGTACCTTTATTGCCCACCTTAACTGTTCCGCAGTACTGAACATCTGATGAAACACCTTTGATAAGATTTCCCGTAATGCTTCCGCCGGAAATATTCATGGTACCTCCATCGACATTGACCACTGAATTCGAATTTGTTGTGACCTTCATGCCTTTGATGACGCCGTTCTTGAGATTGAAAGTTCCGTTGTCTGTGATCATCGTTGTGCCGCCGGCTACATGACTGCCGAGCATCGTGATCTTGCCGTCCATAGTAAGTGTTGCGTCTTTGTTTATTGTCATCATGCCACTAATCGGAGTACCTTCGCTCTTGCCAACGCTGGTGATCGTCCAGTCGCCGCTTGACTGAAGTACTACTTCTTTTCCTGCAGGAACGTTAAGCGGTGCCTTTAATTTGATGTTCTTTTCAATGAGCACCGGTTTGCCGTCTACTGCAGCCTGGTTTATTGCCTCCTGCAGAGTCATGGCATCCTTGCTGTCACTGATCTTATCGTCCTTTGCATCTATTGATGCAATGGTGAATATGACCTGTACTCCATCAGCAAATGTACTGTCCGGTATGGACACGTCGTCACTGCTGGCATTGATCGTAACTTTTTTAAGAGATGTGCAGCCCTTAAATGCGGAGGCTGATATCTGTTCAATGCCTGAACCTATAGTCACTGTCTCCAGCTTGTCGTTGTTTTGAAAAGCATAGTCTTTTATATTTGTCACACCGTTTCCAATGGTGAGTTCCTTCATGGCACTGGTGCCAGCCTGATAGCACCAGAACGCTCCATCACCAAGGTATGTGACGCTGTCCGGTATTACAGTTTTTTCACTGAGCGGACAGTTATAAAAAGCATAGTCGCCTATGTATGTCAGACCGTCTGGCAGTTGGCCGATGTCCGTTAATTTGTCATCGTACTCAAAAGCACAGTCATAGATCTTTGTCAACCCACTGCCTAATTTGACAGATGTAATGTTATCCCTTTCAAATGCGTCATAGCCTATCGTCGTTGCATTGGTCAGATCCACCGTCTTAATAAGCGAACAGCCTTTGAAAGCATAATCGCCTATTGTCGTTGCATCTTTTGCAATATCTGCATTAGGAAGACTGCTGCAGCCCTCGAATGCACTTGAGCCAATGGTCGTGATCTTTGATTTTGCCGTAACGCTGCTAAGCGAAGTACAGCCGTCAAATGTGCTCATCGGTATGCTGGTCATTGACGCCGGCAGAGTTATCTTCTGCAGGTTGGTACACTTCCAGAAATTGCTGTTTTCCACGAGCGTCACGCCTTCGGGCAGAGTGATGTCTGTCAGAGAACTGGCGTTAGCGAAGGTGGCTGGCTTAGATATTGTCTTCAAAGTGCTTGGCAGCACTATCGTCGTCAGTGGTCTGCAGTATCCGATCATAGTATTAGATGCGATTTCCTCCACACCTTCTCCAAAGGTGATCTTTTTAATACTGCCGTTGCCGTAGAAGGTGCCGGTAAACTTCTTAACACTGCCAGGTATTGTTATCTCACTGAGCCCAGTGAAATATCTGAAGTTTGAGTTCTCCATATCTGTTACCGTGTCAGGTATGCTCAGGCTTGTGATGTTCGTGCAATGGTCATCCCATTGAGACAGATCAATTGCCGTTACAGTATATGTATTAGTTCCTGATGTGATAGTTGACGGTATTGCGACCGCCCCGCTTTTGGCTGCGTCGATCTTTTCAAGTTCCGCCGTACCTTTTGCGTGACCGCTGCTGTCTGCATCGTAGATTTCATATGTCATTCCGTCTATCGTGACCTTAGACGAGGTCGACCCGTTGCCGGCAAATATTGCCGCAGCGTCCGTAAACGAATATGCGCATATTACCGCTAATCCCAACAGCAGTACACATAACTTCTTTTTCATAACTGCTTCCTTTCCTTTTCTAGTCCTCACACAATTGGTCTGTAGTGCAACTTTTCCACATACGTCCAAGTATACAAGAACAATTTATTGGACGATATCAGAATTTTGCTATTTGTAGCAGATTTTTCAACTAATCTCAAGTTATTTTTGCGGCAGCCCTTGATTAAGCACAAAAAAAGGCCGTCAGTGCGACGGTCTTCCATTTTAATGTCGTATTTACTTCTGGTTAGAATCTCAGTGAAAGGCAGCTAAGTCCGCCGTCGATCTTTCTGAATTCTGATGTGTCTACGATCAGTACCTTATATCCCAGGCTTTCTACAGCCTTTTTTACTGAAGGATATCCTTCTGGTACTACTACCGTGTCGTTCATCCAGATGCAGTTAGCGCCGTAAGCTTCCTCTTCTGGAACTACAACCTTGTTGTACTTGGCAAAATCAGGCTTTTCGATGAATTCGCCAGCTACCAGCATGTTGTTGTTTTCCAGATAGTTAACGCCTGTCTTCAGGTGAAGCACCTTCTCAAGCTTAACTTCTGAGCATGTCATTCCGTGTTTCTCCAGAATAGCTGTCAGCTGTTTGATTCCCTCTTCATTGGTTCTTGCTGATCTGCCAACATAGAAGTGGTCGCCGACCATCATAACGTCTCCGCCTTCCAGAGTTCCAGGAGCCTTGATGTACTCAATGTCCTCTTCCTTGTAGAACTTTCTGATAGCGCCGATGATTTCTTCCTTTTCACCGTTTCTTGAAGCGGCACCAGGATTGGTAATAATCGCACAGTTCTTAGTAACGATTGCAGGATCCTCTACGAAACATGAATCCGGATATCTTTCGTCAGCAGGAAGAACTGTTACTTCTACGCCGCACTGCTTAAGTGCCTCTATATATTTGTCGTGCTGCTTAAGAGCCAGTTCATAATCAGGTTTGCCCAGTTCAGGTGCGGAAGTTATACCATCACATACAGCCTTGCACGGTCTTCTTACGATACAGTTGTTAAACTTTTTCATGATCTTATCCTCCTCGGTAATTGACATTTTTATTGACAAATATATTATATACGATATATTATATTAATGTCAATGGAATAATGAATTACAGCAAATATATTGGAGGTAAAAACGATGGAAAGGTATAAATCACTGAAGGACCACGTTTATGACTATATTGCAGAACAGATCCTGGAGGGAAACCTTGTTCCGGAGCAGAAGATAAATGAAAACGTTATTTGTGAAGAGCTCAACATCAGCCGCACGCCTGTACGTGAGGCTTTGATACAGCTGTCTTCCGAAGGCGTGCTGCAGAACATGGCCCGCAAGGGCTTTGTTGTAAAAGCCCTGTCGGAAAAGGAAGTCGGCGAACTCTACTCTGTAATCGGAGTGCTGGACGGCTACGCAGCGATGCTCAGCCTGCCGCACATCACGAAAAAAGACCTGGCAGATATGTCGTTCTACATAGAAAGCATGGATCTGGCGATCAAAGCTGCCAACTTCGAAATGTATCACAAGCAGCAGCTGGCTTTCCACAACGTTTATATTGAGAAATGCGGAAACGGCACCCTGATCGACACCATATCAAAGATCAAGAACAAACTTCTGAAGAAGAGCTATGTCGACGATCCTAATGGGGAGACCAAGGCGATCCTCTTCAAGACAAATGAAGAACACCGCCGCATACTGGAATTTTTCCAGAATGGCGACGGTGAAGGTGTTTTTAAATTTCTGCTTGAGGTCCACTGGACTCAGGCGTATGCCAGCTTCGATGCCGTCAATTAGGCTTGCGTAAACCGGCAATTATCGCATATAGGCGTGCAGGATCAACCGGCTTTACCAGATGTCCATTCATGCCAACAGTCATACATTTTTCTTTATCGATTTCATAGGCGTCGGCGGTAACCGCAATGATAGGTACCGTTTCGGCGTCTTTTCTGTTCAGCGCTCTTATCTTCTGTGCTGCTTCTATGCCTCCCATTACCGGCATTCTAATATCCATCAGTATCAAATCAATGCTTTCAGGCTTTGACCCCAGGAATAGTTCTACGCCTTCCTCTCCGTTTTTCGCCCAGATGACGGCTGCTCCTTTTTTCTTCAGCAAAGCGCTGATTATTTCCATGTTCAGCCTGTTGTCCTCGCAAATCATTATCCTCATCCCACTTAGATCGACATCGCTCACAATACTGTCAGCAGTCTGAGTTTCTACAGCAGCCGAATGAGCAACTGGGAAGGCGAGTTCAATGACAAACTCAGTTCCTTTGCCAGGCGTGCTTGCAACATCAATGGTTCCGTCCATCATATCTACCAGCTGCTTTACGATCGAGAGGCCCAGACCAGTTCCAGTTTCGCTGCCTGGATCTCTGACGCTCTCCTGCGCGAACGGTTCATATATCTTTGGTATGAATTCTGAGCTGATGCCTACGCCTGTATCTCTAATGCGGAAGCGGTAACGCCGTATCTCTTCCCCCGCATCAAGCCTAGTCACGCTAAATTCCACGTTTCCTCCCCTATGTGTGAATTTCACAGCATTAGACAGAAGGTTCAGCAGGATTTTCTGGACATTCGTGCGGTCAGCTTTGATGATGTCATCTGAAATGTCCGCCTTAGTCATTACAAATTCAACACCCTTGCGCTCTGCAGCTGCTCTGACCGGTATCTCTACGGTTTCCAGCATTTCGCCCATCTTGACCTCTGTTAGGTTTAGGATATATTTTCCATTCTGAATCTTTGCTATATCCAATGTATCGTTGATAAGATTCAGCAGAAGACCGCTGGAATACTTGATTTTCTGCAGATAATCACCGGTTTCCGACTTATTCTGGCTTTCCATGGCCAAATCTGTAAATCCGATAATACCGTTTAGCGGAGTTCTCATGTCATGGCTTACAGTTGAAAGGAATGCCGCTCTCGCTTCATTGGCCTGTTCATTGGCTGACAGCACAGCCTGCAGTCTCTGAGTTTCCTCCCTCTCTTCAGCCAGTTTCTTTTCTTCTTTCCTATGCTTGATCATTGAGATCAGTGCCGCTATTAGGATCAGAAGGATCGCCAGCATTGCCATCAGAATCGATGTCAAATAGCTGTTGGGGATGTTGTTGATAAAACTCTTTAGCGTTGTCTCATTCTTATTGACGTTGCTCATGATTATCTCGTCAACAACGCCAACATCCGTATATCTCATGCACTTGTTCATTATGTCCAGCAGTCTAGTGTCTTCATCATCAGAAGCCGCAGCGCATATACCATGAGTGAATTCCGACAATGTATTGACAGAATAGTCGTCTGCTTTATTCTGGCCCATAAGATAAGTTGCCGTACTGATGCTGCAGTACATTGCATCGATTTTTCCGGTATCAAGCGCTCGGAAACACTTGGCAGCCGTTGCATATGTCTGTATTCTGATATGCTGGAATCCAGTCTGATTTTCCACATTCATGAACGCTGTCAATGTGTCATCTTCCAGAATACCGACGACTTGCACTTCGCCAGCGCCGTGTTTCTTGATTCTCGCCATGTTGATGGTTGTATAGGCATTGGTTACGCGAAGTCCGTTATCCTCACCCGCGAAAATGTCATAACAGAATCGGCCTACCAGATCAGCACGGCCCTGCTGAACATAAGTGATGGCCTCTTGCTGTGATTTTACTGGAATATACTCAAACTTTACCGGTATGATATCAGCATATTTGTTAAATAATTCCGGAATTATACCGCCCATGCTATTATTAGAATTCAGGTATGAATACGGTGCATCATCATATGCAAGCGCGACCTTAATGGTCTTTTTATTAGCCAGATATTCCTTTTCCGCGGTTGTCAGCACCGGGACTTCACCCGAAGCAGCACCAAGATATTTTTCATAAATATCACTGCTGAACGACGGATCACTTATCATCATCCTGTCAACAGCACCATCAAGTTCATTTTTTATATCGCTGCGATCTTTTGCAACGGCAAAATAAAGCGGTGACGGTGAAAACTCGGCAATAACCTTATATTTGCTGCTCTTCCCCAGATAAGTGATTCCGGCACCATCCACTTTACCATCATCTATCGCCCTGGTGATTTCCTCCGTCGTGCCCATTTCTACGATATGAACGTTAAGGTTATTGGCCTTGCACCATTTGCGGAAAGCTTTACCGTCTTCAGAGTTTTTAAGTACAGCAACGGTCATGCCCTGCATGGAATCGATGTCGCCGTAGGCATACTTGGTATTGTCGTTGCGAACCGTCAGCGTCACATAGATATCGCACATTTTTTTATTAGAAAACAGCATATCTGCCGCTCGCGATTTTGAATAGAAGACCGCCGGCACAACATCGATTTTTCCTTCTTTTAGTGCAGCCATGCAGTCATCAAAGGAATCAAAGTCTACATATTTGTATTTCCAGCCTGTGAAATCTGATATCTTGTAAAGATACTCAATATCGTATCCCCTGTACTCATCAACATCTGTCTTATACATGTACTGTGTATCATAGTAGTATCCAACTCTGACAGTCTTAGCTGCCGTTCCGTCACCTGACGCAGATGAAGCTGCCCATGCTGAAGCCGCCGGAAAGCACAAAAAAACGAGCATGCAAATCATAAGAACTGACGCCGCAACTCGTTTCAGCTCAAGATTTCTACATGCTCTTTCTTTCCGTTTTTTCATGTACAGGACCTCCGCTCACAACTGGTAAAGATCTGGCCTTCTGTTTTCAAACACCGGGACTTTTCTTCTCAGTTCATTCTGGTACTCCATATCAGCGATCCCGAAAAACAGGTTTTCGCCATCGGATGCTCCCGCGGTCACTACGCCGTTTGGATCAATGATGCTGCTTCTGCCGCACCACCGGTCATTGCTTTGATTGACTGCAAAGACGTACATGAGGTTTTGCAGTGCCGCCGCACGAGTCAGCAGCGTGAAGTGATCGCCTCTCGGCTGATAGAAAGCTGCCGGGACGGCAAGTATGTCCGCGCCCTTCAGCGCTATCGTCCTAAGATACTCAGGGAACCGCAGTTCATAGCAGACTGCTATGCCCACTTTCCCAAAATCAAAGTCTGCAATGCAGACCTCGCTTCCAGCGCTCACCGTATCCGACTCCTTTACATTAAAGGCGTCAAATAGGTGGGTTTTGCTGTACTTTGCAATGATGCTGCCTGTTCTGTCAATGCAGAGACAGGTGTTGTACAGACTGCCGCCGTTTAAAAGCGGCAAAGTACCGGTGATGATGTTGACGTGATGGTCTGCGGCACATGCTCTGAGCCGCATCACTACTTCTGAATCAATACTCTCGCCAACGTATTCTTTGTTCTTCGGCGTAGGCATAGAGTACCAAACCTCAGGGAGGCAGATCAGATCCGTATCCCTGTGGCTTTTTATACCCGCTGCGATCATGTCAGTCGCGCGCCTTAAATTATCGTCTTTGTCCGGGGTAAGTCCCATCTGGACACCCATCATCCTAACAATGCTCATCGTCAGTTCTTAGCTTCCTGACCGTCGCCAGACACAGCGTCCTCTGTATAAACTACGAAGTGATCATTTATGTCTACAAAACCGCCGTCTGTCTTAACGGTCTTCAATCCTGCCGTACCAGTCTCTCTGAATTTCACGATTCCTTCGTCGGCAAGAAGCTTGCAGCACCAGGTATGGCCTGCCATGAAACCTTCATCGCCTTCCAGCGTTTTCACGATCAGCATCTCGACTTCGCCTGAATAGTAAAGTTCTCTCGGAGTGATGATCTCCAGCAAAACGCTGTTATTTGCCATTTTCCTGCTCCTTTTCAGCCTTCGACTGCTCGTACTTTTCCACTACCTCGTCAATGCCGCCTGCAAATAGGAACAATGACTCAGGAATATCGTCGTGCTTGCCGTCAAGGATCTCTCTGAAGCCTCTGACAGTTTCCTCAATTGGAACGTATTTGCCCTTCATGCCGGTGAACTGCTCTGCAACTGAGAACGGCTGTGAAAGGAATCTCTGGATCTTTCTCGCTCTAGATACGGTCAGCTTGTCTTCTTCTGACAACTCGTCCATACCAAGGATAGCGATGATATCCTGCAGATCCTTATATTTCTGAAGTACTTCCTGCACCTGTCTCGCTGTCTCATAGTGCTCGTCGCCAATGATAAGCGGATCGAGTATTCTTGATGATGATGCAAGCGGATCTACTGCCGGGTAAATACCAAGTTCAGTAATGGCACGTGACAGTACCGTAGTTGCATCCAAATGCGCGAATGTAGTTGCTGGAGCCGGGTCTGTCAAGTCGTCTGCAGGCACGTAAACGGCCTGTACAGAAGTGATAGATCCTTCCTTGGTTGATGTGATTCTCTCCTGAAGAGCACCCATTTCCGTAGCCAGCGTTGGCTGGTATCCTACGGCTGATGGCACACGACCAAGCAGTGCCGATACCTCGGAACCTGCCTGAGTGAATCTGAAAATATTGTCTATGAACAGGAGTACGTCCTGTTTCTCATGATCTCTGAAGTATTCTGCCATGGTCAGTCCTGTCAGGGCTACCCTCATTCTTGCTCCAGGCGGCTCGTTCATCTGACCGAAAACCATTGCAGTCTTTTTGATTACTCCTGATTCTGTCATTTCATTGTACAGGTCGTTTCCTTCCCTTGTACGCTCGCCAACTCCGGCGAATACAGAAATTCCGCCGTGCTCTGTGGCTATGTTGTTGATCAGTTCCTGAATAAGAACTGTCTTGCCAACTCCGGCTCCGCCGAACAGTCCAACCTTTCCTCCTCTAGTATAAGGGGCGATAAGGTCGATTACCTTGATTCCTGTTTCAAAAATCTTGGACGTAGTGTCCTGATCATCAAAGCTCGGTGCTGCCCTGTGTATGGAACTCTTTCCCTCCGTGACAACTGGTCCCTTTTCATCAATTGGCTCTCCCAGAACGTTGAATAGTCTGCCGAGAACCTCCTTGCCTACTGGTACCTTGATTGGTTCACCTGTATCTACTGCTTCCATTTCTCTCGCCAATCCATCTGTGGATGAGAGGGAAACGCAGCGAACCACGTCATCTCCTATGTGCTGATGTACTTCCGCTACGATCTTCTTTCCATCGCAGTCTATTTCGATTGCGTTCAGAAGTTCCGGGAGTTCATCCGGATTAAATTTGATATCCACAACAGGTCCGATTATCTGCTGTATTTTTCCTTTATTCAATTCTTCTACCTCCCGTTCTGCGCCTCAGAGCCGGCTACTATCTCAATGATCTGGTCGGTTATCTGTGCCTGTCTTGCGCGGTTATAGTAAACCTGCAGGCTGGACAGCATGTCTCTGGCGTTGTCGTTTGCATTTTCCATAGCCTCTCTTCTCATGGCGTGCTCGCATGTTGCAGCCTCCAAAGACGCCCTGTATATCAGAAGTTCGAAATACTTAGGCACTAGGTATGAAAAGAAATCTTCCGAAGAAGGTGAATATTCCACCTGTTTTTTATAATTTCTATCTCCCTTTGACTTTACCTCGGAAATATCAAAGGGCAAAAGGTGCTTCACTACGACTTCCTGCTTGAGCGTATTGACATATGCCGTATAGACGATATCGATCTGGTCGATTTCCCCGCGGCGGTACATCTCAATCAGCGGTATGCTAATGTTGCCGCTTTCCTCAAATGTCATCGTATCCGCTGGTGCGTCATGATCCATAACGATCTCATATCCGCGGTTGATAAAATGCTCTTTGCCTTTGGTGCCTATTGTCGCCAGCTTGACGTTCTGAAAATGGCTTTCTGCCAGAAGTTCTTCCGCCTTTCTGATGACATTGGCATTGTAGCTGCCGCAAAGGCCGTTGCTGCTGGTTATCATTACCAGGCATGCGGTCTTGATCTCGCGGCTTCCCGTTAGGAAATCCTGAGGAACATCTCCGGCATTATCAAATGTGTCGCTTATAGCAGTCAGAAGTCTGTTCATATAGCGTTCAGAGCTTTCGAACACGCTTTTCGCGCGGCGAAGCTTGGACGCGGAGACGAGTTTCATAGCATTGGTGATACGCTCAGTGCTGTTGATGCTCTTAATTCTCCGTTTAATGTCTTCCATCTGCTCAGCCATTGATATAACCTACCTTCTTGAATTCCTGGATACCCTTGATCATATCCTTTTCTGTCTCATCGCTGAAGTTGCCTGTGGCATCTATCTCCTGACCAACTTTAGGGAAGTGGTCATCCATATAAGCATATAGCTGTTTCTCAAACGACTTGATCCTCTCTACAGGGATCTCATCAAGATAGCCGTTAGATGCAGCATAGATTATTATTACCTGATGAGCAACGTCAACCGGCTGATACTGAGGTTGTTTCAATATCTCCATCAGTATGCGGCCGTGATCTAGTCTCTTCTTGGTATCTTCGTCTACATCTGATCCGAACTGTGAGAAGCTCTGAAGTTCTCTGTACTGGGCAAGCATCAGCTTGATCTTTCCTGATACTCTCTTCATGGCCTTTATCTGTGCATTTCCTCCTACACGGGATACTGATATTCCAGCATTGATAGCCGGTCTCTGTCCTGAGAAGAACAGCTCGGTCTCCAGGAATATCTGTCCGTCGGTGATGGAAATAACGTTTGTCGGTATATATGCGGAGATGTCTCCTGCCTGAGTCTCTATGATTGGAAGCGCAGTAATAGAGCCGCCTCCCAATTCATCGGACAGCTTTGCTGCTCTTTCCAGAAGTCTGCTGTGCAGATAGAAAACGTCGCCTGGATATGCTTCTCTTCCAGGTGGTCTTCTCAGCAGCAGGGACATTGCTCTGTATGCCACCGCGTGCTTAGACAAGTCATCGTAAATAATGAGTACGTCCTTGCCCTGATACATGAAATACTCAGCCATTGCGCAGCCTGAATAAGGCGCTATGTACTGAAGCGGTGCCACTTCACTGGCAGTCGCTGATACTACGATCGTATATTTCATTGCGTCGCGGTTCTCCAAAGTCTGTACCAGCTGGGCAACTGTGGATTTCTTCTGACCTATGGCTACATAGATGCAGATCACGTCCTTACCTTTCTGATTCAGTATGGAATCGACCGCAATGGCAGTCTTTCCTGTCTGTCTGTCCCCAATGATCAGCTCACGCTGACCCTTGCCTATTGGCATCATGGCGTCGATGGCCTTGATACCTGTCTGCAGCGGCTGGTTTACAGATTTTCTCTGCAGTACGCCAGGTGCCGGGCTCTCTATAGGTCTGAACTCTGTTGTGTTGATTGCTCCTTTTCCGTCTATCGGGTGTCCCAGAGCGTCAACAACTCTTCCGATCATAGCCTCGCCTACAGGTACGTCCATTACGCTTCCAGTAGGTTTAACTATGTCGCCTTCGCCTATCTCACGGTCAGAGCCGAGAATAACGGCTCCTACGTTGTCTTCTTCCAGGTTCAGCGCCATTCCGTACACTTTGTTCGGAAACTCTAGCAATTCGCCGGACATGCACTTCTTGAGCCCGTAAACTCTGGCAATGCCGTCTCCAACCTGCATGACTGTTCCGTAATCGGAAATGTCAAGCTGTTTGGTATAATTCTTTATCTGCTCTTTGATCAGATTGCTTATCTCATCTGGTTTTAAGTTCATTGAGGCTGATCCCTCCTTTCTCTATCGGTCAATATCACACTTCCTGTATCTTGCTGCGCAGCTCATCAAGCCTGCTTCGCAGGGAAGCGTCGATCTGTTTTCCATCTACCAGCAGCCTTACGCCGCCGATGATGGTCTTGTCGATCTCATTGTGCAGTTTAACTTTCTTACTGAGTAGTTTCCCTGCATCTTCCTCAAATTTTTTCATCTGTTCATCAGAAAGCGGCATGACTGAATATATCACGCCTTTTCCTACACAGTTGTAATTATCTCTTAGTTTGCGGTATTCTATAACGATCTTGCTAAAATAGAAGAGCCGGCCTTTATCCAGAAGTATGTACATGAATGACATGATTTCTGTACTGACTCTTCCCTCAAATACTGATCCCAGTATAATTTTCTTCTTGCCTGTCGGCAGTGCCGGATTAGTCATAAGGTCGAAAAAATCTCTTTCATTTTTAAAAATGTCATCAATATTTGTTATTTCATCCTTAAACTCATCTATTTTGTCAAGATCTTTGGCAGCGCCGAACAAAGCCTGCGCATAAGTCATCGCTATTTCTAATTCCATGGCTTGTCATCCGCTTCCTCAATGATTTTATTGACGATCTCTTCATGATCCTCAGGTTTCAGTTCTTTTTCAATTATCTGCTGGGCAGCAAGCACGGCAAGATCGCCAACCTGATCGCGGAGATTTTTTCTGGCGTTGAATTCCTCACGCTTGATCTCCGTTTCTGAATGCTCGATCATCTGTCTTGCCTTTTCGTTGGCATCGTCTACAATGGACTTTGCCTGCACCTTTGCCTCGTCACGCGCACTTTTGATGATGTTTCTGCCTTCACTTTCTGCGTTTGCTATTCGTTCTTCGTAGTCGCGAAGTTTCTCGTCAGCTTCCTGGCTGGTGCGTTCAGCATTCTCAATTGTGTCTCTTACTGCTTCTTCCCTCTGAACCATGAAATCGTGAACCTTCTCGAAAAAGAAGTGTTTTAAGATGAGGAATAAAACGATGAATGTAATGATAGCAAACAGAAAGTTCCAGTTAAATTGGAATAATGGCTGTACCAAAGTCATGTCTTACTCGCCCCCCTTCAGTGATTTCATAACTATTACCTCTCTCGATCACATCTTGCCCAAGAGAATGATCGCAACAACGAATGCCAGTACCAGTGCTGTCTCCATGATAGCCATTGCCAGGATCATATTTCCTGCAAGCTTAGAAGCGATTTCTGGCTGCCTGGAAATTCCCTGCATAGCTCCATTGGCTACGATGCCCTGTCCAATTCCAACGCCCAGTGCTGCCAGTCCCATTGCCAGTCCTGCACCTATTGCTATTAGTCCCATATCATTTACCTCCATTAAATAATAATATTGTTTGTTTTGCCTATACGGCTTCTTCTATTTCATTGTTTCCATTATTTTGCAGCTTTGCTGCCTTTTTCTCCTGCCGTCGCTCACGTTTCAGACGTCTTCTTTCTGCGGTATCCGCCGACATGCCTTCCATGCCTTCTTTCAGATTAACTGCCGTAAGTATCGTGAATATGTAGGCCTGAATAACAGGCTCAAACATATCGAAGAACAGATTGAGTGGGATTCCTGTAACTGCGCGGAGTACCGGTATCGGGCAGAAATTGTAACTTAGCTGACCCATAAAGTCAAGCCAAAGCTCTACGACTATCATGCCGCCGAAAATATTGCCAAAATTACGCAGTGACAGCGTCACCGGAAGTGTGACATCGCTGATGATCTTCATCGGAAGCATCATGCCAAACGGATCACACATTTCATCAAGTCTACCTTTAAGTCCAAGTTTATGGACCGCATTGTACTGTACCATGATGAATGCTATTGCAGCCATTCCCGAAGTTACATTGATATCGGCTGTCACCGGTCTGAGACCAATAAGTCCGATGCAGTTGCAGAACAGCAGATACCATATCAGCGTACCAAGGAAAGGAGCAAAGTGTTTCTCATATTCCTCACCCATGTTTTCCTTTGTAAAACTGTATATCCAGCCAACGAAAATCTCCGCTACTACTTGTTTGCCCTTAGGAACCGGCTTGAGATTGCTTCCCATCCAAATACCTAACGCTGCAATTGCAATGGCAATCAAGATTTCATAGCAAGTACTTTCATTGAGAAAGACTTTGCCGCTGCTGCCGAACGCAATTATTATACGAGGTCCTATCTCGTTAAAGTCGATCATGTGCTTTCTTTGCCTCCCTTATATAGACTATCAGCGTGGAAACCAGAAATCCGAGCACCCCTGCTGCAAATGCTATAAGTGCCAATTCTCCGAAGTGATAGCACATTAAACCGACCGCCGCATATATACCCAATCTTCCAAGATATATCGCTGCCGCTATGCCGATTTTCCCTTCAAAGAAGTTGCCAACAGCTATTCCCAGCAACCTGAGATTCAGCAATACCGTAGCCGTGCCCGCAGCAAGACCTCCGGCAAATCTAAGTTCTCCGCCTATTATGAAAAGAGAAATCACCTCACAAACTGCCGCATAAAACAAGCAGCCCATTTCGATTTTTCGCCTATATACTGTAAAATTTTCCCTATTCATACGTGTACCATCCTATTATAATCACTTTTTTCCAAAAGTAAATAGTAAATTTTGCTTTCGGTTCATATCATTTGTGGTATGATTCATTCCTGTTTATCTTAAAGCTTCTGTATATCTGTTCAAGCAGTATTACCCTCATCATCTGGTGCGGGAAAGTCATGTCTGAAAAGGACAATTTCATGTCCGCTCTCTGGCTCACCGCTTCAGACAGTCCAAGGCTGCCTCCAATAACAAAATCTATGCTGCTGACGCCGTCTATGCCCAAGGTATCGATCTTTGCAGCCAGCTGTTCAGATGTCATTTTCTTCCCCTTGATTTCCAGAGTTACGGCATAGTCCGTGTCTTTGATCCTGCGAAGTATCTCCTCGCCCTCGGCATCTTTCACCGCCTGCTCTTCCGCAGGTCCAGCCTTGTCCGGCAGCCGGGCTTCTTTCAGTTCTACGATCTCCAGACTGCAGTAACTGCCAAGTCTTTTGGAATATTCAGCTACAGCTTCAGTCCAGTATCTCTCCTTCAGTTTTCCAATGCATATAACTCTGATATTCATACTATACCTCTATCAAAGGGCTTATCTCGTCTCTGGCGATAACATTCAGTTCTACATCTCTGTCTATGTACAGATCATCATCAAAAAGAATGTTGCGGATAGTCAAATATGCCTGCTCCGGCGAGTTGTTTTCCTTGCTCAGGTGCGCCAGTTCAACCTTCGGCACATCATCGCCTTCTCTTTCCTTCAGCATCCTGCAAATGCACTTTCCCGCCGTTTCGTTGGAGAGATGCCCCTCATCGCCGAGTATGCGCTGCTGAAGCGAATATGGGTAGGGCCCCATCCTAAGGATATTTACCTCATGATTTGCCTCAAGTACCAGCATGTTCGCATCTCTTATTTTGTCAAATATCTCTTCTGATATATATCCTGTGTCTGTCACTATGGTCAGCTGCCTGCCTTCATATCTGAATGAATATCCTCTTGGATCTGCCGCATCATGTGACAGCGGAAAAGGATTCACCTCAATATCCCCAATTAAAAACCCGCCTTCTTCCGGAAGCGGATGTGTCCTTTCTAAAGGCACCTTATCAGATATCATATTCAGCGTACCTGCGGAAGCGAATACTTCTGCATTACTTGCCTTCTTTCCTATCATACGCAGACTCCTGACGTGATCAATGTGCTCGTGAGTGATGAGTATTCCATCGATTGATTCAGGGTCAACGCTGTTTTCTGAAAGTCCGGCAAGAACGCGCTTGCCAGTTATGCCGACATCTATCAGAAGCGTCGTTTTATCTGTTCTGACCATGTAGCAGTTGCCAGAACTGCCGCTGGCGAAGGAACAAAAACTAATAGCCATTTTTCAACCTCAAATCATTGCATATACATGTGATTATACCACTTTTACTGAAAATCACAACCTTCGCCTTTACCTTTTAACGAAATTAAGGCATAATAAGGAAAAGAAATGAAAATATACTGTACTGGAGAGATATTATGAATTACTTAAGGATATATACTGACGGCGGCTGCTCCGGCAATCAGAGCAGCGAAAACTTTGGCGGCTGGGGTGCTGTGCTGGAATTCGGAGACAATATGAAGGAACTTCACGGCGGCGAAGTCAACACCACTAACAACCGCATGGAACTTACTGCTGTCATTGAAGCCTTTAGGGCACTAAAGCGCGATGGCTTAGAAATACAAGTCTTCACTGACAGTTCTTATGTTGCCAGCTGCTTCAGAGACCGCTGGTACGTAGGCTGGGAGAAGAATGGCTGGGTAAATGCAGCGAAAAAGCCAGTGGAAAATCAGGAACTTTGGAAAGAACTGATCTCCCTGGTAAAGAAACACAATGTTCGCTTCTACAGGGTGAAAGGTCATGTGAACCTGAAAAGCAAAACTACTGACTTCAAGAAGCTCTACGACAAGTTTACAGAATGGAACGGCGAAAGCTTTGATTTTGATGACTTCAAATACATAACAACGATGAACAACCGCGTCGACGAGCTGGCCAACGTGGGCATAGACGAGATGAAGGCCTTATGACACTATATCTAATGTTAGCAATTGGAATCGCGTTTGCGTACATAGACGGTGTCCATGACGGCAGTACGATCATTGCCACCACCATATCGTCACGTCTGCTGCCGCCGCGTCAGGCGATTTTTCTGGCCGGCCTCTCCAACTTCGCCGGAGCTGTAGTCATGGGCACAGCTGTTGCCATGACCGTAGCCCGCGGACTTGTTGACGCCGACAAAATCATTGCCAGCGGTTCGGACAGCGCCTGCACTCTGATCATTGCAGCTTTTGCGGCAAGCATAATCTGGAATGTCGCCACGTGGATAACAAAACTGCCTTCAAGCGCTTCGCATTCCATGCTGGGCGCGCTTCTCGGCAGTACACTGGCAGCTTTAGGCTCTAAGGCCATATACTGGGATAGCTTCATGATCAAGGTAGTGGCTGCCATGCTGATCTCGCCTATAATGGGATTCATAATAGGCTATCTGATACTGCATCTGGAGCAGGCCATGCTGAGCAATGCAACCATGATATGGAAAGGTCGCATATCTCTGCTGCATAAGATCAGCACGATTCTTCTGGCCTTTTCTTACGGCAGCAACGACTCCCAGAAAGTCATGGGCCTTCTGGCTATCGGCGTTGCCGCGTCGTCATCGTCTCCAATCAAGGTGCCTATGTGGCTTGCCGTATCTTGCTCGCTGGCTCTTGCCATTGGTACAATGACCGGCGGCCGCAACATGGTCTACACGGTGGGAAAGAACATTACCAAGATAGACCTGGACAATTCATTTTCATCTCAGCTTGCCTCGATACTGGTCGTTGCTACGGCCAATCTCACAGGCATACCTATCAGTGCCACTCAAGTCGTGACCGCCTCGGTCATGGGCGTAGGTACTGAGGTTACTCCTAAGGCCGTAAACTGGAGTGCGGCGAGAAATATACTCATCGCCTGGATAGTAACAATACCGGCCTCTGCCCTGCTTGGCGGACTGACCTATGAACTTATCGCGATTGCGATTTAATAATGATCTTAAGAGGTGATATATAATGAAAAAAAGAAAAGAAAAGCCAAATGTATTTTCAATGCTGATAGTTCAGTGTGACCAAGCCTGCGACAGCATTTCTTTTCTGGTTGACTTTATGAATGAAGGCGGACAGAAACTGGCCGATGTTATTGAACTCACTGAAAAAGATGCTGATCAGACCAGACGTGATCTTATCAGCTACGTCCAGAATACCTTCATCACTCCCCTTGACCGTCACGACCTCTTTGCCCTGTCTCGGTCTTTTGACGACCTGACAGATGCAGTGAAAGATCTGAAGGACTTCATCCTATTCTTTGATTTTGCGCCAACAGCAAAAAACATTGAAATGGCTGCTCTGGCTGAGGAATCCATCAACCTTCTGACCGCTTCCATGAAAGATTTTTCCGCAGAAAACACAGATAACTTCTGGGCTGGGCTTGTAAAGGTCAAGAAGAACGATAGTCAGGTCAAGCGGCTCTACTGGGCCAATATTAAGGAAATCGAAGAGGAAAACTCTATGCAGAGCATTATTACCTCCCGCGAATTCTGCCGGGACCTGAGAAATCTGTCCAAAAAAGTAGATAAGGCCGCCGACAGACTCGGCGACCTGAAAATAAAATCAATCAAATAAGAAAGACCCGCACCCATCATCGAGGCTTAGGCTTTTACTTTGTTTTTACCTCTCATACAGAACATTTCTTCTAATGCGTCCAGGTAATCATTTACAAAGTATAATATGAAGATACAAAGAAAGAGAAACATTATGAGCGGTGATACCTTGATGAGTTCAACATCAAGGATCGGCTGTATGGCAAACATCATTAGCAGCGTCAGCACGCCCCAGTATATGATATGCAGAGGATTCGGCGTCCAGTAAAATTTCCCCGCGATCACACGAGTTAAAACCGCTGCAACCAATTCTGTTAGATATGCGACAGCTGTTCCCGCTGCCAGCATTTCTGCTGCCGTTAGACCTTTATCCTGCATGTATGGCGTCGCCCACATGATGATCAGGGCTATTGTTCCATACAATGGGCAATATGGCCCCACGCAGATCCCCCTGTTGATAAATCTCGCTTTAGAGGCTGCGGATACTATGACTTCCGCCAGCCATCCGGCAATTGAATACGCACCAAAATATGCCATTATCATGTATGGCTCTAATTCCATGTTCCCTTCCTTTCCCTTTTTTCATAATATTATTTCTGCGACTACCGTCACTTGATCTGGCATTGCTTCACAGTCTAATTGCTGCCGTCTTAGTTCATTAAGCCGCCATTTACAGGCACCCGTCACGATCACTCGCCGTGTGTGCTCTTTCCGTTGCCGGTGATTGGGATCTCGCTTCCCCCGATAAGCGGATCAGGTTTGCTTATTACCTTAAAAAAATCTTTGTCTCTTGCCAGAACCTCTCTGAGTTCCCTGTAAGCCTGCCCAGAATATGTCATCTGATCTGAAGCTACGCCCTTTGCCTTAAGTCCCAGCTTCTCGGCAACGTAGAGAGATCTGTATTCATGATAGGTCTGAGTCACTATGATCAAACTCTTTACCTTGAAAATACTGCCAGCCCTATACATTGAATCATAGGTTGAAAAGCCAGCGTGATCGCAGAAGATGTCTTTTGCAGGTACACCGGCATTCAGTACATACTTCAGCATTACGTGTATTTCATTGTGTTCAACAGTGCCGTTATCGCCAGACAGCAGGATCTTAGGTGCCACACCTGCATTATACAGCATGATGCCTACGTCCAGCCTGTCCTTAAGCATCGGCGTTGGCGTTTCTTCATCTTTTATGCCCGCACCCAGAACCAGAATGCAGTCTGCATTCAGCTTTTTCAACGTTTTGATCTCTGTCGGCATCAGAGAATCCTTGTTCTCGGTTATTGCAGATACGATGTTGTCTTTTTCTTTATGTTGAACATAACTGTTGATGCTGACAGCCGTCAGGCCGACAGCAACCGCTATGACTAAAATTACTATCAGAAGCCAGATGAAAAATCTTTTGACCATTATCCCCTCCGCTATTTTTTGCAAAAGCAATCGAAATATGTTACAATGCAACTAGTAAACATAGTATAACACAAAGAGCAGTTTTTTTGTTTACGGATTTACCTACTTCATATAAAAAACATCAAGAGGCAGGAAGTTATGAAAAAATTTATGGTATCTACCGATAACCCATACGATATCCTGATTGGCAGTGGGATCCTCAGCGAATCCGGTTTATATCTTCGTGAAGTCATCAAACCTTGCAAGGTATGTGTCATTACTGACATAACCGTTAATAATCTATACGCTCAGGTTTTCGTCACCTCACTAATGGAACACGGCTATCAGTCATCTAAGATTGTGTTCCCTCCTGGGGAACATTCCAAGAACATCTCTACATATTCTAATATCCTTGAAGCCATTGCTGATGAAGGACTTACACGCTATGATGCCATTGCGGCCCTTGGCGGCGGCGTAGTCGGCGACCTTGCCGGTTTTGCTGCGGCAACTTACATGCGCGGCATTCCATATATTCAGGTACCAACTACTTATCTTGCTGCAATAGATTCATCGATCGGCGGCAAAACGGCTATTAACCTGCAGTCTGGCAAGAATCTTGTCGGCTCGTTCTGGCAGCCTTCACTGGTCATCTGCGACTATAAGACCTTTGATACCCTGCCTGAAGCAAGACTGATGGATGGTTTTGCCGAAGCGGTGAAATATGCAGCGGTTGCAGAGAATTCACTGGTTGAACATATAATTGCCAGAGAATACGAATACGTTATTGAGAGATGCGTTTCAATCAAGAAATCTGTCGTTGAGGCGGATGAACGCGACACGGGGCTGAGGCAGCTGATGAATTTCGGCCATACCATCGGTCACGGAATAGAGAAACTGAGTGCTTTCTCAATTTCTCACGGTCAGGCGGTAGCCAAAGGCATGATTGCCGAGTCAAAGGCTGCTTTTAAACTGGGTCTTACAGAAAGCGACATCAGCGGTCAGCTGACAGAACTTCTTGAAGGCATCGGTTTTGACACTAAGATCAGTTACTCGGCTGATGAGATCTATCACTACGCCCTCATGGACAAGAAAATAATCGGAGACAAAATCACAATGGTCGTCCCTGAGAACTTCGGAAAATGCAGGCTTCAGCGCATCTCACTGTCCGAATTAAAACAGTTCATCGAACTGGGAATAGAAAACTGAACTCATATTATAGGAGGAAAACAAAATGAGAGAAATCGTAGCTACTAAGAAGGCACCGGCTGCAGTCGGTCCTTATGCACAGGCAAACGTCGTTGGAGATTTTATTTTTACTTCAGGTCAGATTCCACTGGTTCCTGAAACCGGTGAACTTGCTGCAGGCGGAATCGAAGAGCAGACCAAGCAGGTTTTCGCAAACATCAAGGCCGTTCTTGAAGAAGCAGGCAGCGGACTGGACAAGATCGTAAAGACGACTTGCTTCATGACAAATCTGGCTGACTTTGGCGTTATGAACGAAATATATGCAACATACTTCCCTAGCGGAGTTTATCCTTCCAGATCTGCATTCCAAGTAGGCGCACTGCCTAAGGGCGCAATGATCGAAATTGAAACAATTGCCATGAAATAGGCTCTATAGGAGACACATTTTGGACAGCATTCAAAAGCAGCTGGGCAGGCGAATCCGGCTCTTCCGTCAGGCCAAGAACATGAAACAGCTTGAGTTTGCGAAAAGATTAGATAAGACCGTCCCAACAATTTCAAAATATGAAAACGGAGAGCTTTCCGTCAATGTTGAGACCCTGTTTCAGATGGGCGAGATTCTTGGCGTTTCGCCGACACACTTCATCTCCTTTCCGGAGGAAGGCGGTTCTTCAGGATTTCGTTCAATGTCGAGTCAGAGCTACGTTCGGCATATGTACACATCCGGCAATGAAAAACGCACGATACGTGCTTTGATTGAACACTATGCCACGGATGACCCGCAAAGGTTCGACGTCAACATATTCTATGATGTTCCTTCCTTTGATGAGCCTGGGAAATGTCACATCATGTATCAGGGCGTCATGGAGATCAGTGGTTTCGTGTATTCCTATCAGGTGAAGAATCTGAACAACGACGCCGAACACGTTCTGATTTGCTGCTTCAAGAGTTTCAGCAACCGCGAGTTCGATATAGGACTTCTCAGCGGTATTTCATCCAAGGCGCTTTATCCAGAGGCAATAAAGGTCCTGCTTTCTGACGGACCGCTGTCTGAGGACGACCGTCTCCAGAAGCTGCTGGAAATCGACTCCGACGATGTCAAACAGATGATCAGAAAATACAACGCACTGATTATTACCAAGTAAAAAAACTGCCGCTTCAGTATGATTATATTCTGCTGAAACGGCAATTTTTTATTTTATTCTTAAGGAGTTCCTATTCAAATATTTAATGCGCTGGTTTTCTTTTCTCTATTCACAATATTCTCTCTGGCCGAACGGAACATCATGATCGATGTGCAGGCGATAACCCCTATCACTATCCACATCAGTGTATTGAGAGGCAAAGTCTTGACCACGTAAAACGCTGTAAATACGCCGCAGATGCCAAATAGAGTTCTTGGCATTGACGCTTTTCTGTCGTAAGCATCTTCTTTGATGAATTTAACTGAAGCAATGATCATCAGAAATGCGCATGACCCCATCATTATTGGAAAAGCTACCTGCGGGCTCATCCCCAGAGAGTATACCAGCGCCAAACAAGGCGCATAGAGTCCGATGCCCAGAGTCATCAGCGCTCCCAAAATGAAGTTTCCAGCAATGCCAATTATCAATGCTGTTCCGGTGAGGCCTGTGGCCGTTCCTCCAGAAGGTGTCAAACCGATCTGACTCATGAACATGAGTGTCATGACGATGAGAAGAGCAACTCCCATTCCTATCTGTACGACTACCTCATTAAGTTTGGCAACAATGCCTGCTCCAATGAGTGCCCCGGCAGCTGCCGCAGCTACCATTGGGATCAGCGTCGTAAGATCCACTTTGATGACGTTTGTAAACAGCAGTGCTTCAATGATCACGGGAATCGTGCAGCCGACGTTGAGGGTGCCGGGCATCCTGCGGTCGTCAGTCAGCTTGAATATTTTCAGCATTGCCGTCGTTGTGGCAAAGCATCCTATTCCCAGTGTGTCAAAAAAACTGGATACGTATCCAACTGCTGAAAGCGGTATGAAAGTTCTGTCTGTCAGATTTTCTTTTTTTCTGTTTATGTAAAGGTCCCTGCAATAAATGACCGCGAATCCCAAAGCCATTATTATCATTGTCCCAAGGAAAATATTCAATATCGTCATCCATCCGACCCCTTTCTTCTATTGCTTTTATGCTATTTTCTTCCCCTTTTTCCGTCGTGATTATATTCTATTAATAGAAGGTTATCAAACGTGGCCAGCTTTCCGGAAAATCATTTTTTATCTCTTGAATTTCTTTTAAAGAAAGTTTTTTGCTTTCTTTAGATGACATTGAAAAAAAACGAATCTTGTCAGCCCAGTTTCATATAAAACTTTCTTTTTACGAAACCATAACAAGGCCACGAATTTTTATTTGTTACACCGGATATTGACAAATCGCACAATTACGTTGTATCATGAATTACACAATATTAATCAACTTTTCTTCATTTATTTTATGATATTATAACAAAAACTTGCTTTGAGGAGGAATTTGTATGAGCAATCGGTCTGAGTATCTTGGCGCTAGAATCAGGATGTACCGCAAGGCCAAAGGCTTGAGTTTGCAGGACTTCTCCGCCAAACTCTTCAAAAGTGTATCCACAGTTTCCAAATACGAAACTGGCGACATTATCGTCAACATTGATACTCTGTATGAAATCGCTGCTGTACTCAGCATTCCTGTCACGGAACTTCTTAGTTTCCCTGGTGATAGAACTGCTCAGTCAGTCATGCCGCCAATGCTGAAATCTGAAGTACGCTATATGTATCAGTATTCCAGATCTGACGACCGCATCACCAAAAGCAAGATTGAAGAATATAAATCAAATGATGAAAACCATACAGTCACACTCTTCTACGATGTTTCGACTTTTGCCCATCCTGACAAATGCCGCAGCATGTACCGCGGCACCATGAAGAAGGATGGATACCTATATAATTATCAGATGACGAATGCCAGCAATCAGGCAGAGCACGTATTTATATGCACCCTTCGCAGCATCAATTCCGGCAGTCTCTGCTTTGGTCTATTAGCAGGCCTTTCAGCGAAATCCTTCCTGCCAGAAGTAATCAAAGTCATCATCTCTGAGAAACCTCTTCTCGAGAACATAGATCTCAAGCAGCAGCTTCTGGTTGATCCATCAGATATCCGTCACCTTAAGCGTGACAATTACTTCGTTATGACTAAATAGCAGTATTTATACACTTACAAATAAGAACCCCACCCTCCCACGAAGCTAAAGCTTCGGGTGGGTCCCCGGGAACCTGGTTATCTACGACAATTAAAACAAAAGACCTGTCAGACATTCTTTCAGGTCTTTTTGTAAAAGTATAGATAATTAGTATTAATCAGTTTCCTTAGACGATTTCCTCCGCAGAGCCACCAAGGCTGCAAACCCACCAAACACTGCAGCCGGAATGATCCAGCCAAAGCCAACCTTTGCAAGCGGCAGAATGGCTGTAAGTAAAGAGAAATGGAAATATAATTCCAGCATAAGCTCCGCTGAAGCGGTGAAGGCACCAAGGGCAGCTGCCTTGAACACGCCGTCGCTGGCAATTTTTTCTGTGAAGAAGCTCATGATGATCATTATTATCAGTACCGGATAAATCAGGTTCAGCACTGGCGCCGCCATAGATATAATGGTAGCTGTTCCGAAGTTAGATACGACCATTGAAAACAGGGCTAATCCTATAACCAGGTATTCATACCTGATCTTGGTTTTCTCAGCAAAGAATGACGCGATTGATGTGAGTATGCCAATGGCTGTTGTCAGGCAGGCAAAGGCCACTATTACTCCCAAGAGTGCAAGTCCAGGCTTCCCCATCAATTTATCTGTTATCAGAAGAAGCAGCTGTGTCTGAGTAAGACCGCTGACATCTGCGGACGACATCATGGCCCCCATATAAGTGAGTCCGCCGTAGACAGCTGCCAACAGAACTGCTGACAAAGCTCCTGCCTTTGATATTATTGAAAACTGCTGTGTCTTAGTCTCGTACCCTTTGTCTTTTGCTGAAATGATTATTGCTACAGAAAAGATCATTGATCCCATCATATCCATTGTCTGGTATCCTGACAAAAGTCCATCCCTTACAATTGTTCCCGCTGCGCTGCCGCTGGTAATTGAACCGATCGGCGAAATGATGCCCTTTATTATCATTACCATTAGTGCTATAAACATCAGAGGCGCCATGAACTTTCCTATCACATCCACAGCCTTTGTCTGTCTGATGCTTAGAACTATTACAATGGCAAAGAAAATTGCGGAAGCTGTCCATGAACTAAGCCCAGGAAAATTTGGTGCCAAACCTATTTCATATGTGATTGAAGCCGTCCTTGGTATGGCGATAAGCGGTCCTATACAGATGCAGTTTGCGGCAAGTATCAGAAGTGATACTTTCCCGCCCAGTCTCTCCGTAATGCCAGCCGCGCCTTTGCCAAGTCTGGCGATAGCGAATATGCCCAACATGCTCAATCCTATATCGATTATTATAAAGCATATAAATCCCAGCAGCCACTTGCTGCCGCTTTCCATCCCGAGATACGGCGGAAAAATCAGGTTGCCTGCACCAAAGAACATCGCGAACAGAGCGAATCCTATGGTCAGAAAATCATTCTTGCTTTTATTGATCATTCTGATTACCTCACTTCTTTAAGTTAAACTGTTAATCTAATATAGATTAACCTGTCATAATTTTCAAATCCAGCCACAGGTATTCAGAATCTAATTATCTCCCATAATTCTATTTTAAATAAAAAAAATCCCCAATATTAACATATTCCGCATTGTATCCCCGCAAATTTTCCTTTAGACAGGAATTTGCGTATTTATTTGAAAACACGAAAAGCCGGCAATTCCTTGCCGGCTTAATAAATCGATCATGTTAATTATTTGCGTGCTTCATACTCCTCGCGCAATATAGAAAATATCATTGAATCTCTCAGTTCCCCAGTGTAGATCTTATAGGTCTTTCTAACGGTCCCCTCATAGGTGAAACCGCACTTCTTAATTACCCCTTGAGATCTTTTGTTCACTTTGCTGGTGCTGATGGCAATGAGTTCCAAATCCATCTCTTCGAAACCATATTCGATGACTGCTTCCGCAGCCTCAGTCATGATACCACGGCCCCAATACTCTCGACTCAGTGAATAACCAATTTCCAGACTCTCTGCTTCAGGCCTGTGCTTGTCTGGTTCCAGCGCTATGACACCGATAACCTTATCGGAATCCTTCAGCCTTATAGCCCAGGTGTAGCAAACGTCGAACATGTTCTGAATTATATTTTTCGTCTCTTCCAGACTTTCATGGGGTTTCCAGCCAGCTGGCGGACCAACTTCCGGATCTTTTGCGTATTCATAGAAGTCTTCGGCGTCATCTGTGGACAGCCGTCTCAATGTCAGTCTTTCGGTTTCCAGATTCCTCATAAACATACCTCCCAGTGATTCTTACGCTTGGCTGCCGGCTACTCTGTACTGCTGATGATTTCCTTATTGGATTTATCGATCTGACTTACCTTCATGTTGGATGCGTCAGACGGATCCACTTCCTCAAGCAATCCCAGTAAATTTGGTCCTAAGTATATGGTTTTCAAAGTCTCGCCGTTGAGTGTTATCTTGCTGTACTCAGTAAAGTTTTGTCCCTTTATATAATACTTGCCGCCAACACTTACTATCTTGTCGATCTTTATCGTCTTAACACCCATCTTCAGATTGCTAGCAGTAAACGGATCTTTGCCTCCGTATATGTAATCCTTTCCGTAGAGCATGTCGTATCCAAGTTCCTTTAGATTCTTCAGGTAGTTCTTTGCCTTATGGTTAGAATTCTGCTGATATTGCAGCACTGTGCCAACGTGGATACCAAGTCGGTCAAGCACATCAGCTGACAGCTGATACGCATACATATCTTTGTCTTCCTTTTTGAAGGCACCATAGTTTGACCAGATAACATACTGTGTTGTATATAGATTCTTGCCGTCATATGCATCTTCCGTAACGTCCAGCGCCGGAATATGATCGCCGTACATTACGAGTACCGTTGGCTCATCATATTTTGAAAGTGTGGTGGTGAGATCTTTGACGAACTGGTCCATCTCGTGGATCTGATTCACATAGTACTCATACATCCACTTCATCTCTTCTGAAGGTGCACTCAGAACCGTGATCTCAGGATTTGTGATCAGCTGCTCTGTAGGATACTTGCCGTGTCCCTGAACAGAAACCGTATAGATATAATCCTGATTCTTCGTAGAATTCAAGGCATCCATGATTTGTCCTGTCAGCACTTCATCTTTAGCCCATCCTTTTGGATTCTTTGGCACATCGCTCATATACTCCAATGAGGTGAATGTATTGAATCCCATGTTGGCGTATGCGATATTTCTATTGTAGAACATCGCCCTGTGGTTGTGTATCAAGTGTGATGTATAGCCAATAGAATCAAGGTCGTATGCTGTTGACTCGCAAGTCTTCTTTTTCAGTACCGACTTAAACGGATACTCGCCAGGTCCGAAGAACTTGACGCTCAGTCCTGTTATCACTTCAAACTCAGTGTTTGCCGTCCCTGCTCCGCAGGCTGGCACCTGAAGGCTGCCGGATGAATATTCCTTCATTAGTTTCCTGTATGTAGGAATCGGATCTTCTGACAGCTTGATATTGTTGAATAGTTCAGGATCTACGAATGATTCCAGCTGCAGGAAGATAATGTTCGGCTCGCTGTCTGTAGCAGTTTTGCTGATGGTCCCCGTGCTGGTAGTGTTGCCGCTGTCTGTATTGATAGTTACGCTGTTTTTTGTATCATCGACAGTAACCTTGCCGGCTTTGTCGCCGACCGTGTCTTTCAGTATCGTCTGGATCTTAGATTCCGAATAGCCTGCCGGCTTGTGTATTCCAGTATTCAACCAGGTGTTGACAAAGCAGTAAGGCAGTCCGTAATCCTGATATGCATAGGAAAGATTGCCGAAAAAGCTGCTGAGAACATTTACCTTCAGCAGGCCTGCCGTCGTACCAAATGTACAGGCGATTATCAGGACCACCGTTACCAGGTTTTTCTTAAGATCCCCTGTCTTGCGTTCATGTTTCTTCGTCTTGAAATATAAGAAAACAAAGCCCAGCACAACGCAGGCCACACCGGCGAAGATACCGACGATCTGCCAAATCGAAAAATAATTAGTTGCAATCGTTGCCGCGTCTGTCATTGCCGTCAGGTCTTTTACTGTAAACGGCGTCATTCTCTGAGTTAGTATTATTCCATTGGTTACTCCAATGGTCATCCACACTGCTGTTACTGCAACAAGCACGAAAGTCCGCTTCATGAACAGCATAGATATGGACAGTGTTGCAAATATCAAAAGTGTGTTATATAGGAAAACCAGCGGGCTATCTACCATATACTTCAGCGTTCCAAGAACGATGAAGTCTTTTCTGGCAAGACATTCAATGATAAAGTTCAGGCCAAATGCCCATATTATCAGAAATCCGTATCCGCTGCGAAAAAAACCCCTATTTAATTTCACTGCTTCCTTCATTAATTGTTACCTCTTTCTGTTCCCCTTTGCTTGATAAATAATTGGCTATGGCTGCAAACTCTTCTAGTGAAAGGGTTTCTGCACGGCGTCTGCTGTCAATGCCAAGATCAGCGAGACAGTTGCCTATCTCTTCCTTTGTTATATTCCCTAAACCCATAAGTGAATTCATCAAGGTCTTTCTGCGCTGACCAAAGCCTGCTTTTGCGCACCTGAACAGCATCGATTCATCGATGAGTTCCACGGGTTTTTCCTTCCTAATATTCAGTCGCATAATTGCCGAATCGACCTGCGGTTCCGGGAAAAATGCCTCTTTTGGTACAGTCGTTACCATATCCGTCGTGCAGTAATACTGGACGGTCACGGACAGCTGACCATAGAGCTTGCTTCCAGGTTTTGCATTTATCCTGTCAGCAACCTCCTTTTGCATCATCACGGTAATACTTTCGGCAATCAGGTCTGTTTCAAGCATTCCCATGATTATAGGCGTTGTGATATAGTAAGGCAGGTTTCCTATGATCCTTGCCTTATCACATCCGGCCTCTCTAATGAGCCCGTTGATGTCAGTCTTCAGTACATCCTGATTGATGATCTCCACATTATCGTAATCCTTCAGCGTATCGCGCAGTATGGGAATAAGATTCTTGTCAAGTTCAATGGCAATTACCTTTTTCGCCTTCTCTGCCGCCTCAGCGGTAATGACTCCAAATCCTGGTCCTATTTCAATTACAAGATCCTGATCAGTGATGTCAGTCGCTTCAACTATTTTGTCTATGACGTTCTTGTCTTTCAGGAAGTTCTGTCCCAGGCTCTTGGTGAACTTGAAGCCATACCTCTCCCTTAATTCTATCATCGTAGACGGAGCATATAATTTTACCATATTAATTCAGTTCCCTTATCTTCTGTGTAAATTCTTCACGCGGTATGGAGAACTGATTCAGCTTCTTCAGAAAGCTCTTGCTGTTTCCATAACCTATGCCAAGCATGCTGCCCAGACGTTCACGCCTGTTTCTGGCATCGCTGCCTCCCGCTAGTCCGTTCTCAATGAGATCTTCCATGACATATTCAGGAGTCTTGTCATCAGCTGTATAATGGGCCTTGGATAGAGCCGCGATAATATCTTCCGGCGAGGCATTTTCAATTCCAATGTCGCCATCCTTAGTCGCTTCCTTCCTCGTCAGAAATGCCTGCCCGCTGTCAGGAAATTTCTGCAGTATCTTGCGCCGTATTTCTTCTCCGGAGTAATCCGGATCAGTGAACACAATTATTCCCTGCTCATTATAAGCCTTTTCTATCAAAGCCCACGTCGCGGCGGTTATTCCGAATCCATGGGTTTCGATCGTCAGAGCTGACACCGCTCTATTGACAGCAGCCGTATCATCTCTTCCTTCTACTACTATTGCTTCTTTAATTTTAATTATTTCCATCATCCTTATTACTGCTATTAGTTTTGTCATCTTCAAGAATATACAGTATCTCACCCGGTTTTACCAGCCTAAGCTGTATCCTGGCCTGTTCCTCAATATAGTTCTTGTCATTGACATTCTTTAGTTCATCCTTCAATTGAGCCTTCTGCTCTGTGAGCGTCTTATTCTGTGCTACCAGTTCCTTCTGCTCCTGCCTAAGGTCGTAAATGTTCTTGAGCGAAAATCCCAGAACGATAATCAGTGCAAGCGCAAGAACTATAAGGAATATCCTAGTCTTGTTTACTCTGATTTTTTTCTTTTTTCGTGCCGGTGTATAATCCTTGCTGCCGGCTAATTCTTCAGAATACGCGGGCTCAAAGATCTCAGGGTTGCGTCTTTCAAATTTCTTTACCCGTCCTTTATTTATCTTTTTCATCCATATCACCCATTCCATTCTGTGCCGTTTTCAGCAGTAATTATACCACAACTGCCCTAATGCTTCAACTTTACAGGTATCTTAGAGGGTTGACCGGCGTACCGTTGATCCTGATCTCAAAGTGGCAGTGAGATCCGTAACTGTTGCCTGTATTGCCTACTTCACCTATTTTCTGTCCCTGATAAACCTTTTCTCCAACGGTTACATCTATTGCACTGCAGTGTCCGTATCTCGTATGTACTCCGTTGCCGTGGTCTATCTCTATCATATTACCATAGCCGCTGAACCAGCCTGCATAGACAACCGTTCCGCCGTCAGAGGCAACGATCGTCGTGCCCGTTGAACATGCTAAGTCAATACCTTCATGAAGAGCACCCCATCTGTAGCCAAATGTTGATGACAGCGTATATCCTGATACCGGATAAATGAATGTGCCGGTAGGTGCAGTCTTCGGACGTTTCTTGGTTCCCTTAAGCACTATTTTTGATATCGGCTTGTCTATAACCTCTGAGGTGAGCTCCTGCGTTTCTACTACTTCGCCGTTTTCACGGGTCAGTATTGCAGTCACTACTCTCTTTCCGTTATGTCCGCTTCTCTCTGTTTTCTTGTCTCCCACATAGAGGGACTTTGTCTTCTTGTATTTGGTCTTATATTTTATCTTCTCTGCATATGTCGACTTTTCAACTGTCACCACTGTAAGTATAGAGGTCGCCTTGGTAATTGTCAGCTTGTCTCCAATATGCAGCTCATCCTCTTTGATATCAGGATTCATATCCTTTAGTTCAGAAAAAGATATATCGAAATCACTGCAGATCTCTGAGAACGTGTCGCCTTTCTTGACCGTATATACTTCGTCTTCCTGTCCGCCAGTCTCCAGCGCCTTGAGAGCCTCCTTTTCACTGTCTACATAAGCCAGCTTGCTTTGCATCTTCTTGATCTGAACTTTTTCTTTAAAGGATATACTCTGATACTGCCTTTTCTTATCTTCCTGCTTCAAGTATTCCTGTTGGATCTCCTTTAGGACATCATTAGCGGCTTCTTTGCTCTCCATAATTGCGATCCGTTTGCCGTCGACATAGATACCGTAGACTTCTGCTTCCATATCTGACATATATGTCATTCGCTTGAGCACCGTGTCAGAATCATCTATATCCTTGTCGACTACTGATACTCTCTTGAAGGTGATGTCACTATCTTCATCAATAGTTATTTGTGACCCGTACTCCTGAGAAAGTTCATCACTTACCAGGCCCAGGATCCTGGTCACATCAGCCTGATTCTTGACATATCCTAGCACTCTGCCGTTATAGGCATATGAATACCCCATGTCTCTGTTGTGAACGGCGATGACCGTAATCAGCACCATGAGGCAAGCTGCCGCATATGCAAGGATCTGTTTTCTGTTTTCATATATCAGCTCGGTAAACTTATGATAATTTTCCGCTATTTTATATCCCGTTTTCAGCCCCAGCCTGTCTGCCTTTGCCAGCAATACATCATAGCCACTTACGACAGCCGCTGCGGATCTTTCTATTCGCTCAAGTCTTTTGTATTCTCTTTTTTCTGCCATATAATCGCCTCTTCCATACGTTCTTTGATGCACGAGCATCTCTCTCCGATATCGGTGATACCCGTATCATTGCATTTGTCGCAAGCGTATTTCACATCGGTGTAATCCATTTCAAAATTATTGTCTGTCAGCGTGACAGCTCTCTCGGCAGACAATTCATCCAGTGCGTTCTGTATTTTCTTTGCCTCTGCTCTTGAAGCGTCTGATATCAAGGCCTTGGAGAGCTTCATTCCTAGTCTTCTGGTCTCATTGTCTATTTCTTCTATGCGCGGCAACCTGCTGTAGACTTCCGCGGTCCTCTGCTCGGCTTCACTTTCCGCCTTCTGCCTCAGATACTCATAATACTGGTTAAGCAGTGCCTGAGTAGCAACGGTCTTTCCACCTGAAAGGTCTGTATCCGGAGCCCCGTTGTTCCAGTTCTCCAGCACCTTGTTTACATAATTAAAATTAGGGTTTGATATCCCGGCAGTTCTTCCGCATGCGTCTAAAACTCTATCCATGCTGAACCCCATTCCGTCAAACCAGTTGTCCATCATTCTCTTTTCTGCTTCTGTTGCATTTCTCGTAAATCCTAAAGCATTTAGCACCCGTTTATACTGATAGAATCTTTCATCCATCTGATGGAGATAATCTGCCACCTGATCAACGGTATTCAAGCCCAACTCCGTCCATTTGCGTATGATAGTCTCTATATATCTTATGCTAAGCTTGTTTTTCTGCACACAATAATCAACCCCATAGAGAACGACCTCCGGGGTTGCACTGTAATCCGTAAGCCACGACATAATGGTGCTGATTTCTGTTGAACTCAGTCCCCTGCCGAATTTTTTCTCGACTTCCGAGAACATTTTCTTAACATTCTCGTTGCCGAAAATATTATCCTCTGATTTGCTTTCTTCCGCTGCGGGAACAGGGGTCCTGTTCTTGCCGTAAAGGAATTCCTTCAAATTCAGAAATTCCACCGTAAATTCTACATCGCCGCTGTTGTCGATGTAATGCTTGCGGACTGCCCCAATTTTCTCCCAGTATGTCCAAGCGTCCAGAACCTTCTTCTCCGTGATGCCAAGCTGCTTCGCCATCGTCTCATTGCTCATGTCCAATCCGTACTCAGCATACATCTGAGCATAGATGAACACCTTAACATAGTCCCCCGGCGCTTCTGGCATATATTCATTAATGAATATGTTCTCAACCTTGCTGTCCAGCAAATAAAAGTCCTTGATTTTTTCTTTTATATAATTCATTTAGTTTATCCCTTGCTGTTTTCCTCATTCAGGTCCCGCAGAAGAGCATTGATGTCTATTCCATGTCCCTCAGCAGCCTCTTTCAGAGTTTCCTGCATTGCGCCCGGACAACCGAGGCATGGCAGATTGTGTTTCATAAATACTTCTTCAAGCTTTTCATTCATGTCGATAATGTCACAAACCAGCATTTCTTCAGTAATTATCATTTTTCCACCATTTCCTTGACTAACGTAACTATAACTTAGATCAGGCCTTATCGCTGAATTTAGTATATCTCTCTACCCATGTCAGTTCGAATACTCCCGTAGGACCGCTCCTGTGCTTAGCAATGCTGATTTCACAAATCCCCGGCTTCTCCGAATTTTCCTTATTGTAATAATCATCTCTATACAGGAACATAACAATATCAGCATCCTGCTCGATTGAACCAGACTCTCTTAGGTCTGACAGCACTGGCCTGTGGTCAGGTCTCTGCTCCGGAGCTCGTGACAGCTGGGAAAGTACAATGACCGGACACTCCATTTCTCTTGCCAAAAGCTTGAGATATCTGGACAGAGTACTGATCTCCTGCTGCCTGTTTTCCGATTTTCCTTCAGCCTTCATCAGCTGCAGGTAGTCGATAACTACAAGATCCAGACCGGATTCGGCCTTCAGTCTTCTGCACTTGTTCTTCATCTCCATCAGGCTTATGCCCGGAGTGTCGTCTATATGTATATTGGCGTTTGACAGTGAATCCAGCGCCATATTTATTCTTTCCCAGTCGTTCCTCTGGATGTTTCCAGTCTTAAGCTTCTGCATTTCGACTCTTGACTCCATTGACAGAAGTCTCTGCCCTAGCTGCTCGCTTGACATTTCCAAACTGAACAGCAAAACTGAGGCATTTGACTTTATCGCTGCGTTCTGCGCTATGTTCAGCGCAAAGGCAGTCTTTCCCATAGCTGGCCTTGCGGCTACGATGACGAGGTCTGATTTCTGCAGTCCGGAAGTCAGTTCATCCAGCCTTTTGAATCCTGTCGCCAGACCGATGACCTGCCCTTTTGTCTGTATTGCCCTGTCTATCATAGCAACGTTCTCCATGAGAACGTCTTTGATATGGGAAAAATCCTTGCTTTGACGCTGCTGTGCTATGTCAAAAATTTCCTTTTCTGCATAGTCCAGCACGTCGGCTGGATCTTCTTTGTCCTCAAATCCTCTTTCTCTAATATCCTCTGCTGCTTTGATCAGCCGTCTCAGCGACGCTTTCTCCGCAACGATCTTTGCGTATTCGCCAGCGTTTGTCGTCGTCGGCACTTCAGTTGAAAGTGTGGCAATATAGCCTCTGCCGCCTACCATGTCGAGGGATTTTCTCTTCTTGAGCGCCTCGCTGACCGTAACGATATCAACAGAGATGTTCTCGCGGTAAAGTTCGGTGATCGCAGTAAATATTTCCTGGTGAGCGGAATCATAGAAATCCTCGGCGTGCAGCACGTCGACTACATCGATCAAAGCGTCTTTGCTAAGCATTGCTGCTCCAAGCACCGACTTTTCCGCCTCCGTATTATGTGGAGGAATCTTCTCAACCATTTAAAAGCTCCTTGTTAACCCTCTGTTACTTCTACTTTCAGCGTACCAATAACATCCTGATACAATTTGATGTCTACCTTGGTGATCCCCATTTCCTTGATTGGCGAGTCCAGCTGGATCTTCTTCTTGTCCACCTTTAACTTCAGCTGTTCTTCGGCTGCTTCCGCAATGTCCTTGGATGTTATTGAACCGAAGAGTCTGCCATTTTCGCCTGTCTTGGTTTTGATGACGACTTTCTGGTTTTCAAGGTTTGCAGCCAGCGCTTCAGCGGCAGCTTTCTCGTCTGCCTTCTTCTGCGCAAGAACGGCCTTCTGCTTTTCCAGACTCCTGATGTTGCCTGTAGTTGCTTCAGTCGCCAGTCCTCTCGGCAGCAGCATGTTCCTTGCGAAACCGTCGCTTACCTTTACTACGTCTCCTGCTTTGCCTGTTCCTTTAACGTCCTTGTTCAGTATTACTATCATGTTGTGATTTTCCTCCTTGACTCTACTATCTATTTCTTCCTCAAAATTTCAATGATTTTTTCTATTGTTTCCTCAGGGCTCATGTCTACCTGCGCCCCTGCAGTGGTCAGATGTCCGCCGCCGCCCAGCTTTTCCATGATCAGCTGTACGTTGAGCGCACCCAGCGATCTGGCGCTGACTACTGTCTTGCCGTGCTCGTTGCGTCCTGCCACAAACGATGCTTTAACACCCTTGATATTCAGCAATTCGTCGGCGACCTGAGCATTGATGACCTGGGCATCCTGATTCTCACCGTCCAATATGGAAGTTGCGATGCCGCTTTCATAATAATGGGCTGAAGCAATGCACTTAGCCCTGACTCTGAAATCTTCCATATCAGTCTGAAAGAATCTTTTCACTTCGGTGGTGTCTGCTCCCGATCGCCTCAGCCATGCTGCTGCCTCGAAAGTTCTTACGCCGGTCTTCACGGCAAATCTGTTTGTATCTATAGTTATGCCTGCCAGCAGTGCTTCTGCCTCAAGCTTTATCATCTTTTTCTTAAAACCTGCATACTGAATTATTTCAGTCACCAGTTCTGCGGTCGACGATGCATATGATTCTATATATGACAAAGTCGCCTTTTCAATGCAGTCTTCGGCACGTCTGTGATGGTCAATAATAACAACCTTATCGACTGCCTCTTCCAGTTCCCTGCTCTGAACATAGCTCGGCCTGTGGGTATCGAGTATTACGAGCAGCGTATCTTTCTGCACCATGGTCAGCGCCTTGCTACTGGATACGAAATTGTAGTTGTCTGACTCTCTGGCCTGTTTATAGATGGCATACAGCGAATCGCTGATTTCATCTATTACGATAAAGGCTTCCGTGTCACTCATCTGACAAATTCGGTATATGCCCAGTGATGAGCCAAAGGCATCCATATCTGTATTTTTATGCCCCATGATCAAAACACGGTCTGACTGTTCGATCAGCTGTTTCAAAGCGTGTGCAACGACTCGCGATTTACCCTTGTTGCTCTTCTCAACGGTCTGCATTCTGCCGCCATAGTATTCGATCTTGCTTATGCGTTTTACTACTGCCTGGTCTCCGCCTCGTCCAAGTGCAAGGTCCAGTGCAGTCTTGGCATACTCTTCAGTCAGCGCCAGAGTCTTGCCTCCTACGCCAACGCCGATGCTCAGGCTCATTGGAAAATCGGTTTCAGTCTCTATCTGCTTTACCTCATCCAGAATTGCGAATTTGCCTTCAGTTATTGATTCCAGATATTGGTAATGGAAATACATGATATACGCAACGTCACTGATCTTGTGAAGCGAACCGTTCCTCTTGGAAGCCCAATGCCTGATTGTCTTGTCAATGGCTGTCGATATGGACATCCTCCGGTCTGCGGCAGTGTTGGCGATCAGTTCGTCATAGTTGTCTATATTGATAAGCGCGATGCAGATTTTCTCATCGTTATATATGTCCTTGAGATTTTGGAAGTTTGTAATGTCATAAAAAAATACAAGGATATTTCCGTCTTCTTCCTCACCTTCACAGCTGACAATGATTCTGAACGTTTTCTTGTTCCTGTCAATAGTAAAGTAAGCCTCTTTGCCTTGTTTATGGCAGAGGGCTTCCATATTGATACCGGTCAGTCCGAAAAAGTCCGATCCGATGATCCCGTCATAAATGAAAACATCGCTTATGTGCTCGTTTGCACTGATGATTTTCCCCTTGGAATCAACTATACACATCGGCATAGGAATATTCGCCGGCACTATCTTTTCAATCTGTTCTTTAGTCATTTCAACTTCCTAAAAAGGCCAATCCTTTCTGCATCTGTTTCAAGCGGAAACGGAATCCCCTGCCTATTGCCAGGAGATCATTAGGCGCTTGTTATTATATCACTTTTGCTGCCGCCGTAGGTGACAGTTATGTGATACGCGTAGGCATAATTTACAGTCGGCTCTACTCCAGCCGAAGCACGCGAATGTTGCCCGCGAAAATATGTTGCCGCGGGCAACATCGTACGCTTAATTATACCATAGAATCCGCTATTTTCCAAACCTTTATCTTACCGCGATAGTGTCAAGTTGTTGTGGACTTTTTTCTTGACAAGCGTTATCAACTCATCGGAACTCCGTGATTTTTACCATACTGGCTAACCAGCATCTGCGTGCCGCTTGCCATGTCGAACACCTGCGGTTCACCCTCAAATATGCTCCAGTCGTGTCTGCCGGCCACGCTCTCTTTTACAAACCGGTCAGCATATTCATGATACCGTTCGGTTTCTGTATGCTCCTTCAGATCTTCTGCAGCGATCACATTGCCATTAGCTCTGTAGACCCTTATCTGACACAGCTTTCCCAGCACTTTTCTGCTCCATCCGGCAGGATCCCTGCTGAACCTCTCCGACAGTACGTGACTTATCTGACCCTCTGTGCAGCTTCCCGGGATGTCCAGGGTTTTAAGCGCCCTTACCGCGGCCCAGCTGTTCATGAGATATGTTTCGAATTCCTGGACTTTCTTTATCTGCTTTTCATCCGCACTTTCCAGCAGCGACTGCAGGAATGAGTCTGCTTTTTCAGGCTCGTTGCCTGCTACTGCTGCCCTTATCGCAAGCCTGACATTCCTTTCAGGAAATGCCTTCGATACTTTTTTCAGTGCTTTTTCAAAGTGATATCCGTCCATCACATGAACTGTCTGGGCAAGGTCTTCAAGCCCGTTCTTTATCCAGGGCCCGCCGTCACCGTGGACATACACCTTCTCAAGTTCATCCATTCCGTATGCCTTTGCGATGTAACCCTCTACTGACTTCCAGAGCCTTTTCGAATCAAAGTCGCCATCTACGAAATGGACTGCAGCTAACGTCCTGTTCCTGCGGCAGCAGACATTCTCAGTGCCTTCCGTAACTGTCACAAGAGGCACGATCTGATTCAGCTTTCCGCGCGCCTTTTCCGGTTTCTGCATGCTCACATGGTCTTCATCCGCATATATATGCAGTTCTCTAACTTCATGCTTTTCCTCAGGCGCCTCCTGTTCCGGTACATTCACCTTCAGGATGCGGTTCCTTACCGTCTGCCTGCTTATCTCTCCGCTTGTGACCGCTGCAGCACTCTTTGCGTATGATACGTCTGCCGCAGCGTTCACAAGCTCTGCACCTACATTGCTTCCTACACGTTCATACGGTCTTACTCCGATGATATGATCTACCGGATATGTATATTCACAGCGGCCGCAGTCATAGTAGTAATCCCTGTCCAGCCTGAGATTGCCGAGCTTTGTATAGAGTGTCCTTGGCCGCTCTTTCTCCTTCAGTACCAGTTCAAGTTCCTTTCTTCCTCTCTTGTCCCGGCGGATGCTCCTGTTGAGTTCAGAAACTGCTGCTTCAATAATTTCCCTGCCGGCTCTGCGGCAGTCTTCCTCAACTTCTTCTGCGAGCGCATCGACGTCACATATCTTTTCTGATAATACTTTTTTTGTAACTGAATCTATCAATTCCTGTGCGATTTGTTGTATAATGTTTTCCATAGAGATCTCTCCTTTGTAGAATTGGTTTTTGCAATAATATTCTATCACGAAAGAGTTGATCTCTATTTCTTTTCTTTTAAAAACTCCACATCTATTTTACACTAACTCTTACCGCCGCACTTGGCACATCTGTAGTTTTCAGGGTGCTCGATAACCTTGCTTCTTTTTACACGATATGAGGTATTGCCGCATGACTGACACACTATCTTATATCTGTATACAGGATTGCTTGTATTGCTTTCAGAACCTGCTGGCATCTCAGCTGTAGTTTTGATGTTAAGCCCCATTTCACGGTTGACCGTCGCTGCCATCAGTTTCCATTTCTTTCCATGGTTGAAGCACCCTTTTACAGTGTGGAGCAGTTCATGCATCAATACAGTCTTAAGTTTATCGTCATCTGCCTTGTACAATTCCGTAGAAATGTCTATCCTAAAGGCTGTCCCTAATGGCTCGGAGATCTTGCGGCAGCTGCCCAGCCGCTTCTTAGCTCTGCTGTTTGGCTCAATTCCCCTGATCCTATCTGAAACTGGTATCCCCATATGTTTCAGCTGGATTATTGATTCGTTCATCATCTGAACTAATCTGCCATTATATTCCTCGTATTCTAACTGATTCAATTTCAAATTGTATACCCCAGTTCTGCTGTATTCATCGAAAAAAACAATGCCTCATTACGAGGCATTTTTTTACATTTATTTGATTTGAAGCTACCTGTTTCACGTGAAACAATTGCTCTACTCAAGTGATTTCAACATGTCGATCAATCGGTTCAACTCATCTTGACTATAATACTCCAAAGCTATAACACCTTTGCGGCCCTTCTGATCAATGGAAACTCTAGTGCCAAATATCTCTTTCAGTTCAGCTTCTGCCTTTACTGTATCAGCATTCTTTGTTTTCTTAGCAGGCTTGCCCTTTGGCTTAAGCGCACCTGCTGCAATTTCCTCTGTCTTTCTTACGGAAAGACCTTCGTCAATTATCCTCTTGCACAATTCCGCCTGTAGTTTCTTACTGTCAACGGATAGCAGTGCTCTTGCGTGACCTGCTGAAATTTTATTATCAGAAACCAAGTCCTGGATCTCTCCGGGAAGTTTCAGCAAGCGGAGCGAATTAGTAATATATGGTCTGCTCTTGCTTACGCTCTTCGATACCTGATCCTGTGTAAGCCCATATGTCCTGATCATGCGATTCAAGCCTTCAGCCTCTTCGATCGGATTCAGGTCCTCTCGCTGCATGTTCTCTATTATTGCAACCAGCATGTTTTCTTCATCGGTGAAGTTGCGGATCAGACATGGCACTACCTTCAGATCAGCCTTTCTTGCTGCTCTCCATCTTCTTTCACCGGCAACAAGCTCATAACCACGATCCGTCTTGCGGACTACCAAAGGCTGTATTATACCATGTTCTATTATTGAATCAGCCAGTTCGCCTAATTTTTCTTCATCAAATGTCTTACGGGGCTGTGCGTCATTTGGCCTGATATCATTTATGTCCAAATAGACAACACTGTCTTCCGCATTTCCAGCATTCTCAATTTCGGGAGAACGATTATCTATTACCACTGCTTCCTGGTCAGCAAACAGCGCATCAAGTCCTCGTCCAAGGCCTCTGGTTTTTGATTTGCTTGCGGTCATTACTGCTCCTCCCATTCAAGGAATTCATCTGCAAAATCCCTGTATGCTTCGGCACCTTTAGATTTCGGATCATATTCCGTAATTGCCATACCAAAACTTGGCGCCTCTGCCAGCCTGATATTTCTTGGAATTACTGTAGAATAAACCTTAGAACCGAAATACTTCTTAACTTCCTGAACTACCTGAACAGACAGATTAGTTCTGCCGTCGAACATGCTCAGGATGACTCCTTCTATTTCTAGGTCTTTATTGAGATTCTTCTTTACAAGATCGATCGTACTAACCAGCTGGCTTACTCCTTCAAGTGCATAGAATTCGCATTGAATAGGAATAAGAACACTTTCAACAGCAGTCAGCGAATTGATTGTAAGCAGTCCAAGTGAAGGCGGACAATCAATGAAGATAAAGTCATAATCATCTTTAACTTTGGAGATCGCCTTCCTTAGTCTCGCCTCTCTTCCTTCGATTTCAACGAGTTCGATTTCTGCTCCTGCAAGATCAACACTTGCCGGTATGATATCCAGATGCTCAATATTGGTATGGATTATTGCTTTTCTGGTGTCGAAGTTGTCCTCGATCAGCAAATCATAAACCGTATATTCCAGATCTTTCTTTATTATACCTATACCGCTCGTAGTGTTTCCCTGAGGGTCAATGTCGAGCATCAGGACTTTTTTGTTCTTCATTGCAAGGCACGCACCCAGATTGATGTTGGTAGTTGTTTTGCCTACGCCGCCCTTTTGATTGAAAATTGCTATTGCTTTACCCAATTTAAATCCTCCCCCGTTTCTGTATTGCCTATATTATATAATAACATCCTCACTAATTCCAGTCTTTTGTTGAAAAAGAGAATGTTTCACGTGAAACATTCTCTTATTTTAGCGGCGTTTTCGTTGGTATTCCAGCTTTTCTGGGATATTTTCCTGGTGTATTATTTACTTTTCTTATTACTACGATATTGTGATCAAAACCATTCATGCTGACAGATTCAACTCTATCGATCTTGCCGCCAAGCAGTTGTATTGCATTCTGCGCATCTTTCAGTTCAGTCTCAAGGCCAGGCCCTTTATAAGCAAGGCATGATCCTCCGACTTTTACGAAAGGAAGACAATACTCTGACAAAGTAGAAAGATTGGATACTGCTCTGGAAACACATACATCATATTTCTCTCGTTTATCCTCTTCTCTAGCCAGATCCTCTGCCCTGCCGTGAACAGCAGATGCATTATCAAGTCCAAGTTTCTCTATCATCTCGTTAACGATGTTGATCTTCTTACCTACAGAATCTGCAAGCAGATACCGCTTGTCGCTGAACAGAATCGCCAGCGGCAGCCCTGGAAATCCGGCACCAGTTCCTATATCTATAACTGAGCTCGAACCAGTGAATTCCGGCAGGCCGCAGCAGAGTACGGAATCTATAAAATGCCTGATGACAAACTCATCCGGATCTGTGATCGCTGTGACATTAATCTTCGTGTTCCAATCCAGTATTCCATCCATCAGCAACCCGAACTTAGTCATCATCTCTTCATTGTATTTAATACCGAGTTCTCCAAAAGAACTCTCCATCAGTTTTCTGTTCATCTGCTCCTTCTTTTCTTCTCAAGATAAATGAGTATCACATTTATATCTGCAGGAGATACTCCCGAAATTCTGGAAGCCTGCCCTATCGACAGCGGCCTGATCTGCTTTAACTTCTGAAGCGCTTCAATCCTTAATCCCTCGACAAGATCGTAATCAAAATCTGAATCCAGTTTTTTATCTTCAAGTTTTTTGAATCTCTCTATTTGAGCCAGCTGTTTCTTTATATAACCATCATATTTTATCTGCACTTCTAATTGTGCTTTGGCGTGTGACGAAAGTTCAGGTCTAGTATCATTATCGATAGGAGCCAGCTTGTCGTAAGTAATTTCCGGCCTCTTTAAAAGCTCTGCCAAACTGAGTCGATTCTGTAATGGGGCACTGTCAATACTTTCCAGGTATTCGTTGACCTTTGACGGCATGGCATAAGTTTTTTCCAGTCTAGCCAATTCATCTTCCACAGATTTCTTCTTATCCAGATATCTGTCATATCTTTCCTTATCTGCCAATCCTATCCTGTATGATTTTTCCGTCAGCCTCTCGTCAGCATTGTCTTGCCTCAGAACCAGCCTATATTCCGCTCTGCTCGTCATAATTCTGTAAGGTTCATTAGTACCTTTTGTCACTAAATCGTCGATTAGAACGCCAATATAAGCCTCACTTCTGTCGAGAATAAATGGATTTTTCCCATTTATTTCCAGGTTAGCATTTATGCCAGCCATCAGTCCCTGCGCTGCAGCTTCCTCATATCCGGAGCTGCCATTAAACTGCCCTGCACAAAATAGATTTTTTATCTGCCTGTTTTCCAGATTAAGTTTCAGATCAAGAGGATCGATACAGTCATACTCAATTGCATACGCCGGTCTCGTGATTCTGATATTTTCCAGTCCAGCAATCGTATGATAAAAATCTCTCTGCACATCCTCTGGAAGACTCGTCGACATTCCCTGTATATACATTTCTTCAGTATCTTCACCTTCGGGCTCAACAAACAGCTGATGACGTTTTTTGTCGGCAAATCTGTTAACCTTGTCTTCAATCGACGGACAGTATCTAGGACCGATTCCTTCGATCTGTCCTCCAAAGAGCGCTGATCTGTGAAAATTATTGCGAATGATCGTATGCGTTTCTTCATTGGTATATGTCAGCCAGCATGGCACCTGATCTTTTGTCAGTTCATCATTCATGAAAGAAAATGGTACGATCTTTTCATCACCCTTTTGTTCTATCATCTTGGAGTAATCAAAACTTGACGCAAGTGCGCGTGCCGGCGTTCCTGTTTTGAACCTGCGTAGCTTAAGCCCATGCTTCTTCAGATTGTCAGCAAGTTCAACAGAAGGTGCCAATCCGTTAGGCCCGCTAGGGAATGTGCTGTCGCCTATGAATATTTTACCTCTTAAGAATGTGCCCGTGGCAATGATCACAGCTTTGGCAAGATAGCGGGCATGAGTCCTTGTCACTACCCCCTTTACTGTACCGTCTTCTACGATCAGATCCGTGACTTCGCCTTGCTTCATATCAAGCCCTGGCTGTTTTTCTATAGTCTTCTTCATTTCAACATGATACTTATGCTTGTCTGCTTGTGCACGCAGCGAATGCACCGCCGGTCCTTTAGCTGTATTCAGCATCTTGCTTTGAATGAAGGTCTTATCAATATTCCTGCCCATCTCTCCGCCAAGGGCGTCTATCTCTCTAACGAGATGGCCTTTGCCAGTTCCTCCAATCGATGGATTGCACGGCATCATAGCGATAGCCTCCAGATTAATAGAAAACAGAAGCGTCTTGCTTCCCATTCTTGCACAAGCCAGCGCAGCCTCACATCCTGCATGTCCGGCACCGATAACAATGATATCATAGGTGCCCATTAAAATTTCTTCCATTATATACGATCCTTACTTCCCTAAACAAAATCTGGAAAAGACTTCGTTTAATATATCATCTTCAACTTCCTCGCCAATTATTTCGCCAAGGCTTGAGTAACATTCATTGACATCTATTTCTATAAATTCAAGCGGCTCACCCATATCCGTCATAGTAAGTCCGTCATTGGCAGCAAGTTCTGCACGCAGCAGCAGATTTTTATGCCGTACATTGGTAACAATTATGTTGGTATCCTGGCTGACCTTCCCGCCATAAACCATGTCGACGATCTGCTGTTCAATATCAGGAACGCCCGCCATACTCTTCATTGACGCAGGAATAAAAACAGCATCTGGCAGAAGTTCTCTTATCTGCCTCGGATCAAATCTTCCGCTGAGATCGATCTTATTCAGTACCACTATTACTCTGCGGCTGTTGATGTGGCTGATGATCTCCAGATCTTCTTCCCCTATCCCGCTGACTGTGTCGATTATGAAAATCACAAGGTCTGCCGTATTGAAAGATTCTTTTGATCTTTCAATGCCGATTTTTTCAATCACATCTTCCGTTTCCCTTATGCCGGCAGTATCAGTCAGTCGTACAGGTATCCCTCTCACGCTGAGCGACTCTTCGATCGTATCACGCGTTGTCCCCGGTATATCAGTAACAATTGCTCTGTTTTCCTTAAGCAGATTGTTCATAAGTGATGATTTTCCAACATTCGGTTTTCCGATGATAGCAACCTTCAGACCTTCCGAAATGATACGGCCAGTGTCTGAACTCTCAAGCAGATTGCTGATCTCATCACGGACCTTAGTAAGATCATCGTTAAGCTTGCTGTATGTAAGCTGTTCGATATCCTCATCAGGGTAGTCAATATTGACCGTTATATTGACAAGAATATCCACCAGTTCCTTTCGAATTTCTCTTATTCTTTCAGAAAAAACACCTTCAAGCTGACCCATTGCCACATCAAATGTCTTGTCAGACTTTGCCTTTACGACATCGACAACTGCCTCAGCCTGCGACAAATCCAGCCGGCCATTAAGGAACGCACGCTTAGTGAATTCACCAGGCTCAGCCATCCTTGCCCCTGAACAAAGCACAAGCTCAAGGGTTTTACGAAGAGATACCATTCCGCCATGACAGTCAATTTCTGCCACGTCTTCAGTAGTATATGTCTTCGGTCCGTGCATCAAAACGCACAGCACCTCATCTATAATACTGCCGTCCTTCGGGTCCACAATGTTTCCATATGTCATTTTTCTGTCAGCGCCTGCTCCAGTCGCACCTGATGCAGGAACAAATATCCGATCGATTATCTCTTCGGATTTTTCACCGCTTATCCTAATTATACCTATCCCGCCTTCACCTGGTGCGGTGGCAATTGCAGCAATTGTATCTTCCATATTATCTCCTGAAGAAAAAAGCCCGCTGTTTATCAGCGGGCCAACAATTATTTAAGTTCTATAATGACCCTTCTATACGGATCCTGACCTTCACTTCTCGTTGTTACGCGAGGGTTGTTCTGAAGAGTCGCATGAATCACCTTACGTTCATAAGGGTTCATTGGTTCAAGCCTTACGCTTCTTCTGGTCCTGATGACCTTGTCAGCAAGTCTGTTTGCAAGCTGCTCCAGAGTCTTTTCTCTCTTTGCTCTGTAGTTTTCTGCATCAACAACGACTCTGATGTAATCATCATGTCCTTTATTGACTACCAGACTTGTAAGGTACTGAATAGCGTCTAGGGTCTGTCCTCTTTTACCAATAATGGTTCCAGAGTCCTTTCCCTGAATGTCTACATAGACATTCTCGTCATTGGCTTTACCTGAAATTTCAACTTCCAGGCCCATCTGCTCTGCAACTTCTCTAAGGAATGCAAGTGCAGTATTGTCCTCAACCGGGAAAAGTTCTCCAACCTCTCTCTCAACAACAGGTTTCCTAGGTTCTGCCTTCTCTTCACGTTCAGGTCTGCGCTCAGGCCTTCTGTCAGGTCTTCTCTGAGATTCTGAACGAGCAGGTCTAGGTCTTCTGTCACCAGACGGCTGTTTATCTCTTCTGTCGTTTCTATTGTCGCTTCTATCCGATTTATGCTCAGCCTCTTTCTGAACAGGTGCTGCCGGTTCAGCCTTTACCGGTTTTGACGGTTCAGCTGTTTTGACAGGTTCAGGTTTTGGCTCTGCTTTCTTTTTCTCTACCCGTACTAAAGCTAACTTTGATCCGATTCCAAAGAATCCTCTAGAAGGCTCCTCAAGAACTGTAATGTTAACTTCGTCTCTGGTACATTTCAGGTCTGCCAACGCCAAATCTACAGCGGTATCGACGTCAGTTCCCCATTTTTCAGATACATCCATTTATACTGTCCTTCTCTTTCTCTTCTTCTTAGGAGCATTTTTCTCCTTCAAAGCTTTTCTGATCTGGTTAAACCGCAAATTAAAGAAAATCTGAATGAACTGACTGATGAACCAGTATATTGCCAATCCGGCAGGGTATGTTCTGGCCAGCCATACAATCATTATAGGGAAGAAGTACTTCATAATTATCTGCATAGCATTATTATTTCCAGCGCCCGGCGTAGTTCCAGGCATTGTCTGCATCTGTGAAGACATAAGGAATGAAAAATAAGTTGCTATGCCAGCAAGTATAGGAAGTATCCAGAGATCTGGCTGACTTAAGTCTGTAATCCACAGAAATCCTTCATGTATTGCGAAGTACATTCTCTCCTGAGAAATGTAAATCATAGGATTTCTTAGAAGAGCAAACAGTGCCGTGATTATGATCATCTGAACAAAGATAGGGAGACATCCTCCCATTGGGTTGAAACCCTCTTCCTTGTAAAGCTTCTGCATCTCTATATTCAGTTGTTCTTTATCGTTTGCATATTTCCTTTGGATAGCCTGCATTTTAGGCTGCATTTCTGACATGCCGGCTGTTGAAAGTATCTGTTTCTTATAAAGCGGATACAGACACAGCTTAACTATTACAGTAAGAATGACAAGTGTAATGCCATAGTTGCCGATCAAGTCGTACATCCAGGTCAGCAAATAACCCAAAGGTCTAGCAATTATTCCTAACATTAATTATCCTCCGTCATTTTAAAGGATCATATCCACCTGGATTCCAGGGATGACACTTTAAAATTCGTTTTATTCCTAAGTAGCTACCCTTAAATACTCCGTATTTTTCCAAAGCCTGAATAAAATACTGTGAGCATGTAGGATAAAACCTGCAGGTAGGTGGGAACAAGGGTGAAATACAGCGTTGATAGACCTTTATCAGGAAAACCATTATTCCGCTAACGAATTTGCTGATATATTTCATTTTATTTTAAAACCCCGGTTCTTCTGAACGCGGATCCCAGAGATTTCTGGACGTCCGCACATTTTGTCCCTTCAATAGTGTTTCTGGCTATGATAATAAAATCGTAGCCATCAGGAATACTAAAATCACAAAGCCTGTAGCTCTCTTTCATTAGACGGCGGGCTCTGTTTCTTTTTACGCTATTGCCGACTTTTTTACTCGCTAAAAAAGCGATTCTGCTGTAGGGCAGGTTATTTTTTTTATAAAACAAAACGACATACCTGTCCCCAACTGATTTACCTCTATTGTAAACCGCTGAAAAATCACTTTTCCCTCTAAGTACATTTTTTCTTAGCATGACAAACTATGCAGATAACTGTTTTCTGCCTCTGGTTCTTCTTCTCTTAAGAACGTTTCTGCCGTTTTTAGTGCTCATTCTTTTTCTGAAGCCGTGTTCCTTCATTCTCTGCCTTTTCTTAGGCTGATAAGTCTGTTTCATTTCTATTTTACCTCCTTATTGTAAAATCCTTGTGCATAATCTAAATTCCAATGCATGCACATATGCCTTAATATTATACTTATTCTCATGAAAGATGTCAATAATTTTCAAATTTATATGTGATATTTTATTTAAGGCCGAGATGAGCTTGCAGAAGCTCGATTATTGCAAGCATAACGAAAGTCTGTAACTGAGGATATGGTTTATCTGGCTTCAGTTATATTCATCAAAAAGTTCATAATTTGAAATCTATGCACAAAGTTATCCACAGTGTGTGGATAACTTTGCAGAAATTTAATTTTAAAAGCTTTTAAAATACCTCTTGTATATGGATAACTATTTTTGTACAATAAAACTATATTAGCAGAAAAGGATTACAAAAATGAAAAAGAAGCAAGAACTATGGAATAAAGTTCTGGACGTTGTTAAAGAAAGCGTTACTCCTGTCAGTTTTCAGACCTGGTTCCTTCCATTGGAACTGTACAACATTGATGAAAATATGATGATAGCTTATCTTTCAATTGAAGACGAATTTTTTATAAAGATTCTCTCAGATAGATATCTGCATATGATAGAGGCAGCTTTTAACACCGTAACTGGCAAGAATTACAGAGTAATAATAAAAAGCAATAAGGAATATGCCAATGACATACCGAAGCCTCAGGATATTGATATCGCTAAAATGCCGCTTAATAACTTTGATAAGCAGAGGATATTCAATCCGAAATACAGCTTCGATAATTTTGTTGTAGGAAATAGCAATAAATACGCACATGCCGCAGCGCTGGCCGTAGCGGAATCTCCTTCTAAGGCATATAACCCTCTATTTATATATGGCGGATCTGGTCTTGGAAAAACACATCTGATGCATGCGATAGGTATTTATCTGCTTGAACACAATGCAAATATCAACGTTCTTTACGTTTCATCAGAGATGTTCACTAATGAATTCATCAAAGCTCTTGGGGAAAACAAAACCAGGGAATTCAAAAATAAATACAGAAAAGTAGACGTTCTTCTTATAGATGACATTCAGTTTTTGGAAGGCAAGGACACAATGCAGGAAGAGTTCTTCCATACATTTAATACCCTTTACGACCTCAACAAACAAATAATAATCTCAAGTGACCGGGCTCCAAATAAACTGATAAGACTTGAAGAAAGACTAAGATCAAGATTCATGTGGAATCTTATTGCAGATCTGCAGCCGCCTGATTACGAGACAAGAGTTGCAATACTGCTGAAAAAAGCAGAATATGACAACATTGTAGTAGATGATAATTTATACGAAGTTATCTGCCTTATAGCTGAAAAAATTACAGACAATATTAGAGAATTGGAAGGCGCATATCAGCGTATAGTCAGCTTCTCCAAACTGATGGGCGAGCAGATAGATACTCATTTCGCTGCCAGGATACTTAAAGACATTATCCAGAACGGCGGAAACAGCGTAACTCCAGAAAAAATTAAAACAGTTGTCAGCCGGCATTATAAAATCAAGGTATCTGATCTTGAATCAGCAACAAGGACCAACAATATTGCCTATCCAAGACAGATAGCAATGTACCTTTGCCGTGAAATGACCGACTACTCACTTCCTAAAATTGGAAATCTATTTGGAGGAAGGCATTACACTACTGTTATGCATGCATGTGAAAAAATACAGTCAGAAATCAGCAGAGACCCTGCAGTAAAAGAAGTAATAGAATCGATCAAAAAAGAGATAAATAATTAATAACATTACTCAAAGCGATTATCAACAAAAAACAAGTCAATGCCATCAAGGCAAGCCTAAAGGTTTCAGGAGTTATCCACATAATCCACAGGCCCTACTACTAATACTACAAAAATATAAGAAAAAAATCGTCAATTTATCATCCTGGGAGGTTCAATATGAAATTCAAATGTAATCAGCAGTCTTTAACCAAAGCACTGAATATCGTATCCAAAGCAGTAACGGCTAGAACTACTATTCCTATTCTAAAGGGAATACTTATTGAAGCAAGCGATAATGGAAAGCTAAAAATGTCAGCTTCTGACCTTGACATTACTATAGAAAATAGTATTGATGCTGAAGTATCAGAACCAGGTTCACTAGTTGTTCCTTCCAAACTTTTTGGAGATATTATCAGGAAGCTGCCAAATGAAATGGTAATAATAGAGTCTGAAGACACAAACGTTGTAATCAGATGCAGAAACTCAGAATTTACTATAGTAGGATTTTCATCAGATGAATTTCCTACAATAAACAATATTGAAGATGAAAGCGAAAAAATAACATTTGATAAAAACATCTTAAAGAGCATGATCAGCAGAACATCATTTGCTGCCAGCATAGATGAATCTAAAGGTGTAATAACAGGAATACTAATAGAGATGACTTCAGATCAGCTTAATCTAGTAGCAATCGACGGCTATAGGATGGCCATCACCAGAGAAAACATGATCAATAGATCCGAAAAGAAAGTGATAATTTCAGCAAGAATAATGAATGAAATCAGCAAAATTTTAGGAGAGTCTGATGAAAGTGTTGAAAATATTAACTTCTTTATTAGTGAAAAGAAAGCAATACTTACAATAGATAATATTAAGATCGTTCTAAGACTTATAGATGGAGAATTTATCAAGTATAGAGATATAGTACCAAAGGAAAGCAAGATAAAAGTCACGGTAAACAGAAATGACCTGATGGAAAGTATTGAAAGAGCTTCTCTTCTTTCTAAAGAAGGAAAGAATAATCTTATTAAGTTCTCAATAACTGACAATCTTATTACAATTACTTCGAAATCTGAAGAAGGATATGTAAGAGAAGACGTTATAGTGAACAAAGAAGGAGAAGATTTGGAAATCGGCTTTAATGCAAAGTATGTACTTGATGTATTAAAGGCTATTGATGATGAAATTATGGTAATGCTATTTAATACAGGAATATCTCCATGCCTGGTAGAGCCAGAAGAAGGAAATAAATTCGAATATCTGATACTGCCTGTCAGGATCACCAATAACTGATCATGTATATAAAGAATATTGAATTAAAAGACTTCAGAAATTACGATGAATTAAAGACTGATTTCAATGAGAAAGTAAACATAATCATTGGAAACAACGCCCAGGGAAAAACAAATCTTTTAGAAGCCGTATATATGACTTCTGTTGGAAAGTCATTTAGGACTAATAAAGATAATGAACTGGTGAGATTCGGATGCGAAAGAGCAAAAATAACAGCAAATGCCGAAAAATTATATTTAAGCACCAGCGTCAGTATGATCATCGGTTCAGATTCAAAGAAATTCATCAAAAAAGATGGAGTCAAGCTTAGGAAGATATCAGAACTTCTAGACAACATCATGGTTGTTATATTTTCTCCTGAGGATTTGAAAATTGTAAAAGATGAACCTGAAAAGAGAAGAAAGTTTATAGACAGAGAGTTATGTCTGATTTCTCCTAACTACTACGATAATCTAACGGACTATAAAAGAGTTCTTTTGCAGAGAAACAGCTATCTGAAAGAAGAAACTGTTAAAGAAGATATACTAGATGTATGGGATATGCAGCTGGCCAGACATGGGGCCGTGATCATAAATCTAAGAAACAGATTTATTGAAAAAATATGCGGTTTCAGCGGTTCAATACATGATAATATAACTAACGGAAAAGAGAAGCTGTCTTTGATTTACAATCCAAATGTCAGAGTTCTGCCAACAGTAAAAGAAGAGGAAGAATACTTTTACTGTGAAATAAAGAATTCTCTTCGCAGAGATATGATGTTAAGAACTACGACCAAAGGTCCTCATAAAGATGATATTTCCTTTGATGTCAATGGTATCGACATGAGGAGTTTTGGTTCTCAGGGACAGCAGCGAACGTGTGCACTTTCACTAAAGCTGGCCGAACTTAACCTTATCAAAGAAGAAACTGGCGAAGATGCTATTCTTCTTCTTGACGATGTAATGAGTGAACTTGATATTGAAAGACAGGAATATCTGATAAAGACGCTGAAAAAAAATCAGCTGTTTATTACTACGACGGATATAGATAAAAGACTTATGGATTCATTTCCAGATGCAAAGATAATAAGGATTTCCAGCGGAAAAATAGAAAAATGAGAAAGCCCGGAAAATTGCCGACTATTATAGACTTATATCGACAATTCTAGCGGGCTTTTTTAGTGTCAGATTTTCGTTTTTAAAGAAGTTTAAATATTATTTAATGAAAAACAATAATATAGGGTATTTAACTTGTAAAATCGTCAATTTTGAGTTATAATATTGGGGAATGAAATTAAGAAAAATTTTAACGAAAGCGGGTGTAGTATGAGCACAGAAGTTAAAGTCACCAATAAATATGATGCAGCCCAGATCCAGGTACTTGAAGGTCTTGAAGCCGTAAGAAAAAGACCGGGAATGTATATCGGAAGTACCGGACCAAGAGGTCTGCATCATTTAGTATACGAAATAGTTGACAACAGTGTCGATGAGGCGCTGGCAGGATACTGCAGTACTATAAATGTTACTATTCAGCCAGATGATTCGATCGTTGTTGAAGACGATGGACGTGGAATGCCAGTTGATAAACATCCTAAACTTGGAATACCGGCAGTTGAGGTCATTCATACTGTTCTCCATGCCGGCGGAAAGTTTGGCGGTGGAGGATACAAAGTATCAGGAGGTCTGCACGGCGTTGGTGCCTCAGTAGTAAATGCCCTTTCAACGAAAATGGTCGTTGAAATTAAGAGAAACGGCAATATTTACAGGCAGGAATATCAGAGAGGTAAAACAGTAACACCTCTGGAAATTGAAGGTCAGGCATCTAAGACAGGTTCAAAGACTACGTTTTGGCCAGATCCAGAAATATTTGATGAGACAGTATTCGATTACGAAACACTTCAGCACAGACTGAGAGAGATGGCTTTTCTAAATAAAGGCATAAAGATAACTCTTACTGATGAGCGCGAAGGCAAGAAAAAGAAAGAGGTTTTCCACTACGAAGGAGGCCTCAGGGAATTCGTAAAACATTTAAATACAAATAAAGAAGTTATTCATCCTGACGTTGTTTACTTTGAAGTGATCAAAAAAGGAGTCGCAGAGGTTGAAGTTGCAATGCAGTACACAGACAGATACAATGAGCTGATACTGTCATATGCCAACAACATCAACACAACTGAAGGCGGAACACATATGGCCGGTTTCAAGTCCGCACTCACCAAAGTATTCAATGACTATGCAAAGAAGAATAAATTCATAAAAGAAGGAGATCAGCTTCAGGGTGAAGATGTAAGAGAAGGTCTTACAGCTATCGTTTCCGTAAAGCTTACTAACCCTCAGTTTGAAGGTCAGACAAAGGCAAAACTGGGCAACAGTGAAATCAGAGGATTCGTTGAAACTTCAACAAGTGATAACCTGATGGCCTTCCTGGAAGAAAATCCAAGCCAGGCAAAGATCATTCTTGATAAATGCTTAAGAGCGTCAAGAGCCAGAGAAGCAGCAAGAAAAGCAAGAGAACTTACAAGACGTAAGAGTGTTCTTGACAGTATTGCATTGCCTGGAAAACTGGCAGACTGCTCAGAAAAAGATCCGGCACTTTCAGAAATTTTCCTCGTCGAGGGAGATTCCGCCGGCGGCAGTGCCAAGCAGGGAAGAGACAGACACAGACAGGCTGTGCTTCCTTTGAGAGGTAAGATCTTAAACGTTGAGAAGGCAAGGCTTGACAAAATCCTGAATTCTGAAGAAATCAAGAATATGATTACTGCATTTGGATGCGGTATCGGTGACGAATTCAATGGCGACAAGTTAAGATATCATAAGATAATAATAATGACTGATGCCGATGTCGATGGAGCCCATATCAGAACGCTTCTGCTGACATTCTTCTACAGATATATGACACCGCTCATTGAGGGCGGATATGTATATGCGGCACAGCCGCCTTTGTTCCGTGTAAAGAAAGGCAAAGATATTTACTATACATATTCAGACAAAGAGCAGGATAAACTCCTCGCCTCCCTGGAAAGTCAACCTGGAAAGGCCGAGATCCAGAGATACAAGGGCCTTGGAGAGATGGACTTCAATCAGCTTTGGGAGACGACCATGGACTATAACCACAGGACTCTCGTTCAGATCACTCTGGATGACGCAACCGCGGCAGATGAAATCTTTACTACGCTTATGGGTGATAAGGTTCCGCCAAGGAAGAAGTTCATTGAAGAAAATGCCAAGTACGCAACACTTGATATTTAGGAAGGAGAGCAGGAAGCTTGAGCACATTGTTAGAAGACACTAAACTTATACAGCACGAAATACATGACGAAATGAAGAACTCCTATATCGACTATGCCATGAGCGTAATCGTAGGACGTGCCCTGCCAGATGTAAGAGACGGACTTAAGCCTGTACACAGGCGTATCCTCTACGGCATGGGCCAGCTGGGAGTAACACCTGATAAACCATATAAAAAATCGGCGAGAATCGTCGGAGAAGTAATGGGTAAATATCACCCTCATGGTGACAGTTCCATATATGATGCCATGGTAAGACTGGCGCAGGACTTCTCCATCAGATATATGCTTGTCGATGGTCACGGAAACTTTGGTTCCGTCGACGGAGACGGAGCTGCTGCACAGCGTTATACAGAAGCCAGGATGACTCCTTTTGCTATGCAGATGCTGCGTGACATAGATAAAGAAACTGTTGACTTTATGCCAAACTTTGACGGAGAAGAAGAAGAGCCGGTAGTACTGCCGAGCAGATTTCCAAATCTTCTCGTCAATGGTTCCAGCGGTATCGCTGTCGGCATGGCTACATCGATTCCCCCGCACAATCTGCGTGAAGTAATCGATGCAACAATTTGCATGATCGATACTGAAGAGGCATGTTCCATTGAAGACCTCATGAAATATGTTAAAGGTCCTGACTTCCCTACTGGTGCCAAGATACTTGGAAAGAGCGGCCTGAGAGCTGCCTATAAGACAGGCATTGGCAAGGTAAAGGTCAGATCAGTCTGTGAAATCGAAGAGACTGACAGAGGCAGGACAAGAATAGTCATCACCGAGATCCCGTATATGGTCAACAAGGCCAGGCTCATTGAAAAGATGGCCGAACTTGTCAAGGACAAGAGAGTTGAAGGCATTTCTGAGATCAGAGATGAGTCCAATAGAAACGGCATGCGTATTGTCATTGAGCTGAAGAGAGATGCAAATCCGCAGATCACTTTGAACAGGCTTTACAAGCATACCCAGCTGCAGGACAGCTACAGCATGATCATGCTTGCTCTTGTAGACGGTGAGCCAAGGATACTCACTCTTTATGAGATACTTCATGAATATCTGAAGTTCCAGAAAGAAGTCGTTACCAGAAGAACTCAGTACGACCTTAAGAAGGCTCAGGCAAGAGCTCACATCTTAGAAGGTTTAAGAATAGCTCTGGACAATATCGACGAAATCATTAAAATTATAAGAAGCGCATATGACGATGCCAGAGAAAGGCTGATGCAGCGCTTTGGACTTTCCGAAATTCAGGCTCAGGCAATACTCGATATGAGACTTGCCAGACTGCAGGGACTGGAAAGAGAAAAGATAGAAAACGAATACAACGAATTGATGGAAAAAATCGCCTACTACAATTCCCTTCTTGCTGATGAGAAGCTTCTCATGGGCGTTATCAAGGACGAACTCCTGGAAATAAGGGAAAAGTACGGAGATGAAAGACGCACCAAGCTGGTAGCCGATGTTTCAGACTTTGAAGACGAGGATCTGGTAGCTGAGGAAAAGGTTGCTATTACCCTGACTCATCTTGGATATATCAAGAGAGTCCCGGCTGATACATATAAGGCTCAGAGGCGCGGAGGCAAGGGAATCACAGGCATCACGACCAGGGACAACGACTTTGTCAAGGATCTGATCATGACATCGACCCATGACTATCTGATGTTCTTTACGAACACCGGAAAAGCCCACATGATCAAGGCCTTTGAGATCCCAGAAGCGACAAGGACTGCTAAGGGTACGCCTGCGATCAACTTCCTCAATCTCATGCAGAGAGAGAGGATCACGGCAATCATACCTGTCAATGAGTTCTCAGACGACAAATATCTGATCGGCGTTACTAAGAACGGAATCATCAAGAAGACTCCGCTTTCCCAGTATGATACGACCAGAAAGACTGGCATTATAGCCATGAATCTGAAGGACGATGACCAGCTCATCGATATCAAGCAGACGACTGGAACGAACAATGTTATTATCGTCACTAAGCACGGCAAATGCATCTGCTTCTCAGAAAATGATGTCAGAAGCATGGGCAGGATCGCCGGCGGCGTAAGAGCTATCAAGCTTGAAAAGGACGACGAAGTAGTTTCAATGGAACTTGTAGAGCCTGGCCAGATGCTGCTTGTAGTAACCGAAAACGGCTACGGCAAGAGAACTCCGGTAAAGGATTATAAGATACAGGTTAGAGGCGGCAAAGGTCTGCTGACATATGACAAGGGCAAGTTCAAGAAGACCGGAGCACTTATAGGAGCCATGGTGGTAGACGATGACGATGAAGTACTGCTGATCAATTCAGAAGGAATCATCATCAGAATCAGAGCATCAGAGGTTTCCAAACTGGGAAGAGCCACGCAGGGAGTTAAGATCATGAAGGTCGAAGACGAGACAACTATCGTGGCAATGGCTAAAGTTATTAAAGAAGATGACGCAGATGATGAAAGTGACAGTTTAGAATCCGGAAATGATGGGAATAAAGACAGTGAACAACTAACTCTCGAATAAGGAGATTCACGAATGGATAATTTAAAATTCATAATTCCGGGAAAACCTGAATATCTAACAATGGTCAGGCTTGCGGTATGCTCGATAGCAGCCACGGCGGGTTTTGATCTTGATGAAGCTGAAGATTTGAAGACTGCGGTCTGCGAAGCGTGCAAAAACGTTTCCTGTCATGGCTTCAACGGATTTTCAGATAAATACGAAATTGAAGTCAGTGTTGAAAACGGCTTTATGGAAATCGTAGTCAAGGACGACTGCGACAAACACACACTGGAAAAACTGTCAAAACCATGCCAGAGCTGTCCTAACGAAGGCGATCTGGGGATATACGTCATTGAGTCACTGGTAAACGAAGTCCAATTCGGCAGTGCGGAAGACGGACATAAGAGCATCAGGATGGTAAAGAGGAAGTAAATGAACGATCAGGACCTGTTTAATAGGTATAAAGATAATCCTTCGATTGAACTGAGAAACGAGATCGTTGAGAAATATCTTTATATGGTTGACATTCTAATCAGAAAATATCTGGGGAAGGGCGTCGAATACGACGACCTTTACCAGGTAGGAGCCCTGGCCCTGGTTTCTGCGGTCGAACGATTCGACCCTGGCAGAGGCTTTGAATTCAGCTCTTTTGCAACACCCACTATTCTCGGGGAAATAAAAAAATATTTCCGAGATAAGCAGTGGAGTCTTAAGGTGCCCAGAAGACTGAAAGAGATAGCCGCCAAGGTGCAGGAAACCAAAGAGCAGCTTTATACCGAATATCACAGGAAACCTACAATAGAAGAGATAGCTAAGGCTACAGGATTCCCTGAAGAGCAGATCATTGAAGCAATGGAAAGCTATCAGGCCTATGGCACTTATTCTCTTGACAAGACTTTTGATGATGCCGGGGAAGACGGCGAAAGCGCCTTCCTTGAGAAGTATACAGGCTTCAACGAAGCGGGATACGAGCGCATCGAAACGTCAGAGATCATCAACAAAGTTATGGCGACTTTCGACGACAAGAGCAGGTACATATTCCGCGAACGGTTTATTTACAACAAGTCTCAGGCTGAGATCGCGAAAAACCTTGGGGTATCGCAGATGACGATTTCCCGCGCTGAACGGAACATCATAGACAAGTTTAAAGCAGAAATGAAAAAGAGCCTGTAACATCGCAGGCAGCAAGAACTAAAATAAGCGTCCCATACCGCTGTTACCAGCTGGCAAGGGACGCTTTTTTTGCCTGTAATTATTCGTATAGTTTCTTGTCCTTGCTGATTTTCTGGTCTTCAGGAAGATCGAAGCCAAGGGTGCCGCCTGGATTCATGATGTTGTCCGGGTCGAAATGGTGCTTAAGTGCCAGAAATACCTGATATTCATTCTTGCCGATGAAGCCTTCCAGCCATGGCGCGAACATTTTGCCTATACCGTGGTGATGGCTCATAGATGCACCGCTCTTTTGGATCGCATCAAGGATGCCCGCATGATAAGCTCTGAATTCTTCAGGGTCGTGCATTATCGTGATAAATATCCAGTACAGGTTGGCCCCCTGCGGATAAACGTGAGACATGTGAGTCATGCATATAGTGTTTGGTCTTGATTTGCAGTACTTGCGGACCTCAGCATGAACTTTGCTCATATTGCTCCAGTTGACTGTGCATTCCATAGTGTCCATGACGATGCCGAAATCCTGCATCGTGTCACGCATGTAAGGATCGTTGAATCTGCCCTTCTCCCAGCCTTTGGTCACATATCCAGTGAGGCTGATGCCGCCGAACTGTCTGCATACCTTCTTCGTGTGCTTTGCCAGATTTTTTGAAAAACCTTTCTCTCCATTGGTGTATCCCAGGAAGAGGCACATTTCTCCAGGCTTGAAACCTTTGATCTTGAAGATGTTCTTAAGCGGTGAGTCCATGACGCCATAGAGGTACAGCATGAGGCTCGTTTCCTCTGGGTCGGAGAGCCGGAATACAGAAGGGTGTCCCGCTTCTGACTGCATGATCTCTCTGGCTGCTGCCTGGCCGGTTTCCCAGTCAGGGAACATGAAGGAGAATCTTTTGATAGTCTCTGGCATGTAGCGGAAGATCTTCAGAGTGACGTGGGTCAAAACGCCGAAGGTGCCTTCGCTGCCCATCATGATCTGATTGAGGTCAGGTCCGCAGGCCTTTCTCGGGTAAGTGTCGGTTTTGATCGTGCCGACTGGCGTTGCATATTCCTGAGCAAGTACGATATCTGAGATGCCGCCGTAGTATGTTGAATTCTGGCCGCTGCCGCGGGTAACGACCCAACCTCCGACTGATGAATATTCAAAGCTCTGCGGGAAGTGGCCGCAGGTATACTGGCGTTTGGCACCAAAAAGCTTCTGTGCATCGTTGAGGTTTTTCTCCAGATTCGGACCGCTCATGCCGGCTTCAACGGTTATGGTCTGGTCCTTTTCATTGAAGGAGATGACCTTGTTGAAACGAAGACGCATATCCAGGGAAATGCCGCCTTTGACGCACTCTACGCCGCGGGTTACTGATGAACCTCCGCCGTAGACATATACAGGAATCTTTTCCTGCTGGCAGTAGGCGACGATTTCTTCTATTTGCTCCTTATTGTCGGGATAAAGAACCGCATCCGGAAGATTCTCGACAATCTGGTTTCTAAGGCGCATAATGTCGTACATTGTCTTGCCGTAGGCTACGGATAGTCTTGAGTAGTCGTCAGTGCGGACGAATTCATCACCGCAGATCTGGCGGAAGTAGGCCAGATGTTCTTCTGTTATAGGCGACGGTATATCGAATTTGACATTATCAGTGCCCAGGTTTTCGGTATACTCTTTAAAATCGCTGTCAGAAAGCTGGAACAGTTCCTTCATAAGCTTATAGAGCGATTCGCGGGGAGCCTTGATCTGATGAGGATCGCCCCATTTGAAAATTGAGCGGTAACTCAGTTTCGAAAATTCCTGATTGAACCACTTCGGTTCAAATCCTTTATATGGATGTGACATTATTTTTCCTCCATCTCTTTGCTGATATTGTACAGCGGCTCCAGCTTGCCGAATATTTTTGTGAAGATATCACTGTAGATCTTATCGTAAATTTTGTGGATCTCCATATCAGGAGTATACGTATCTCGGATGTGGACCATGGCGTCGATGGCTTCCGGCAGATCATCAAAACGGCCGATGGCCGTAAAGGCGATCATGGAACTGCCGATTACTGCGGCCTCGTGAGTCTGTATACGGTAGACCGGCACGCCGAACATGTTGGCAGTGATCTGACAGATTTCGCCGCTTTGGGAGCCTCCGCCTGCCAGGTAGATACCCTCCGTAACGGTCCCCATTCGCTTCTCAAGCATTTTTACGCCGTCCATGAGGGCAAAGTTGATGCCTTCTATTATCGCACGGTACAGGTGAAGTCTGGTGTGCTGATCGGAAAAACCGATCATGGAGCCGCGGGCGTTTGGCATGGCTACCCCCGGTGTGAAGTAAGGCTGGAATACCAAGCCTTCACAGCCAGGAGGAATCTCCTTCAGCCGCTGATTCAGCAGGGTTTCCGGTGAAATGCCAAGTTTCTCAGCTTCAGCGACTTCTTTTTCCGCAAACTCCTTCTTGAACCAGGAGATGAGCCAATATCCGCGGTATATCTCTATTTCCGGATTATATCTCCCTTTATATGCCGAAATGTACGGCGGGAAGTATTTCTGCGGTTCTATGTATTTTTCTGTCGTATATTGTACTGTTGCAGTGGTGCCGAAACTGATTGCTGCCTTTTCAGGAGTCGTGCATGACAGGCCAATAGTCTCGCATCCTTTGTCAGATCCTGTGGCGATCAGAGGCAGTCCTTCTTTTATTCCTGTCTCCAAAGAGGCCTTGCCGGTAATATGGCCTATTACGTCTCCAGGCTCGCAGAGCTCACAGAGCTTTTCCGCAGGAATCGGAAAAAGGCACCAGGTCAGATCCTTTGGCGTCAGCCATTTCCCATTTTTATTGTCATATGGCAGATGCCCTACTATATTGGCAGTGCAGTCCTTCATTTCGCCAGTGAAACAGCAGTTCATATATCCGGAGAGAAGCATATATTTATATGTCCTTTTCCAGTTTTCCGGTTCGTTTTCCATTATCCAGTTGCAGTGTGAGATCTTGCGCATCAGCGAAACTGCCGACGACATGCCTGCCGCCTTGAAGAGCATGGCGTTCCTGGCAGGAATATGTATCTCCTTATCGCATTCCCGCTTGTCCAGCCAGAGGATCGCCGGACGCACCGGCTTTCCGTCAATGCCGACGCAGATGTCAGTATCGCGGATCGTCGTTATGCTTACGGCCTGTACCATGTCCCACAGTTCTGCGGATTTCTCGCGAAGCTCGTTGGAAACATCGCAGATATTGTGCCAGTAGAATTCGCCATCCTGTTCAGCCCAGCCGGGATGCGGTGAAACATATGGTTTTTCAAACCGCCTCTGAGCCTTTGCCAGGATCTCTCCGCTGTCACTTACCAGTACAGCCCTTAGACTCTGGGTCCCGATATCAAAAGTCAGTACGATGGGTTTCATTTTGTTCCTCCGTTAAATTATGTCCATAGTGGCGATAACGTCTACGCCGGTACCGGCAAGATTTTCAGCAATAACATCGCCGCACATCACTTTGCTGCTGACTTCTATAGCCGCCAGTTCAGAAATCGCGTCAGGTATCCTTCCCTTCGGTATCTCGCCCAGGGTACGAACAGGCAGCCATGGCATTGCCTCGAAAGCCGTACGGACCGTCGTAGTCAGCGACCGTGTCGGATTAGTCATTTCCGTTCCCGCAAAGGACTTGCCGCGGACACAGCGATTGCCGGTAACGTTGAGATTTCCGGCATCGTCAATTTCTCCATGGAGACGGCATCCGTTAGGGCAGACGATGCAAATCAGGTCTTTACTTATCATTTCCCTCAGCCTCCTCCATTACAAGTCTGATCTTCTGACCTTCTGCAGGCAGTCCGCCGCTGAAGTCGTATTCAAACTTCTCCATTTCCGGCGGTCTCAGACTCTGATATTTCTTAGTGAATATTTCTTTATCATCCAAATACATTCTGACCGTTGTACCTCCCCGCGTCAGTTTGCTGCGGAAGAAGAACTGCACCTTGCCGTCTTCAGCAAGGCTGCCAAGTTCAAGTTTCTGGGGTACTGAGTAGAGGAAGCCTCCGTCTGGCTCTATCAAAACGCAGGCTGACTCTTTTGATGGCTGCTGCAATTGATCTGCTGGCTTTGCAGCATGCAGGGCGTATGCCGCAGCCTTCTCACCTGCTTTTTCTCCGCTCTCCGATACATAGTCTACCAGGTCGTTGACATGCAGCGCGTTTCCGCAGGCGAAGATGCCCGGGACACTGGTCATATAGTTCTGGTCACACACTGCGCCTTTAGTTGCTTTAGCCAGCGAAACGCCTAAAGTTTCCGCCAGTTCGTTTTCCGGTATCAGTCCGACAGAAAGCACAAGGGTATCACACGGGATGTATTCCTCGGTGCCGCTGATCGGCTGCATATGTTCATCGACTGCCGCAACAGTAACTCCTGTCAGCCGACCGCGTCCGTGAGCACGAACAACAGTGTGAGAAAGATGGAGCGGAATATCGAAATCGACGAGGCACTGATATATGTTTCGCATCAGGCCGCTTGGCTCGGGTTTGGCTTCATATACACCAAGGACCTCAGCGCCTTCCAGAGTCAGACGGCGGGCCATTATCAGGCCGATGTCGCCGGAACCTAGGATCACGCAGCGTTTTCCGGGCATTTCACCCATAACGTTGATGAAGTACTGTGCAGCTCCAGCGGTTATGATACCTGCAGGCCTGGTGCCCTGAATGAACACCTGTCTGGCTGTCCTTTCGCGGCAGCCGGTTGCCAGGACCAAGGTGCGGCTCGTTACCGTTGAAAAACCATCCTTGTTTGAGAGGTGGAGCAGAAAGCCTGCACCTGTGTTGTCTATCTTGGAAGCAAATGTGGAGAGAGAAATCTCAACATCTGTTTTGGCGATCTCGTGGATGAAACGCTCAGCGTATTCGCAGCCAGAAAGCTTTTCGCCAAACCTTATGACTCCGAAGCCGTCGTGTATGCACTGCTTCAGCACGCCGCCAAGCCGTCCCTCACGTTCGATAAGGAGAACGCGGGCACCGGCTTCGGAGGCTTTGATCGCTGCGGCAAGACCAGCCGGACCGCCGCCTATTACTGTTACATCGTAATTATTCATTTCTGCCTCCTTTGCTGCCGGTCAGGATCTCACTGCCAGGATAGCCCTTGCGCACCTGTTCAAGCGGGATGCCCTTCTCTTTGGCAATTATCTGCAGAACCTGCTGTCCGCAGAATCCGCCTTGGCATCTGCCCATGCCGGGACGGCAGCGCCTTTTGACGGAGTCGACGGTGTAGCATGGGACACTGCGCCTCATTGCATCGAGGATCTCGCCAAGGCTGACCTCTTCGCAGCGGCAGATGATCTGACCGTAGTCAGGATTTGATTTTATAAGAGCCGCTCTATCCTCGTCGGATAGTTCCTTTGGCTTGATTATACCGCGCCTCTTTGGCTGGAAGTCAGGATTTTTCTCAACTTTCATGGTTTTCGAAAGCATGGCGACCGCCAGCTTTTCTATTTCCAGTCCTATGGCAGGAGCCGATGTGAGACCTGGCGACTGAATGCCGGCGGCGTGGATGATATTGTCGGTTTTGTGACCGTTTTCTATGATGAAATCTTCCTCATAGGTTGCAGCCCGGATGCCTTTAAAATATGTTATGACATCCCCTTCATTTAACCAGCTTTCTGAGTGCCGATGCTTGTCGAAGGAGAAAGTAATGTTTTGGTGGTCAGTATAAAAGTTTTCGCGGTTGGTCGTTTCAACGGCATCCGGTCCGATCAGCACGTTGCCGTCAACGGTGCTGACCACTCCGCCGCCCTTGGTGTGGCCGGTCTTGGAAATGGCGCTGCCCATGGCAACGATAGTACTCAGATGAGGTTTGGTCTTCTTGTCAAGAATGGCAATCGTGCCTTCCCTTGGATGAATGGAGAAGAAGCGGTCACCTGCCATGCGGGCGATATCCTCGCTGAAAACTCCGGCTGCATTGATCACTACTTTTGGATACACGGTCCCGCGGTTGGTGGACACGCTTTCGATGTGGCCGTTCTTAACATCCATGGATGTTACAGCCGTGTCGAGGGATATTTCCGCCCCATTGTCTGCGGCGTTTTCTGCCAGAGCGATCGTCACACCATAAGGACTTACGATTCCCGTTGCATCAAAGAACAAAGCGCATCTGGCCTCGTCAGAAACACCTGGTTCTTTGGCCAGCAGCTGTTTTCTGGTCAGGAAGTGTGCCTTGCCGGCAGCGGTCAGATCAAAATATATTATGCTCAGCAGGTATATCGGCGACTTCAGCGCGTTGTTGAAGCATACGTATTGGCCGCAGCGCCTAAACGGAACGCCAAGGTCTTCGCAAAGCTTCCCATATATTGCGTTTCCGCGATTGTTCATTTTCTTTTTCAGCATGCCTGGCTTGATATCTAGTCCCGGATGTACCATGCCGGCATTTCTGCTGGAAGCATGAAGTGCCACATCATACTCTTTTTCTATGAGCATGACATCCAGTTTTTCTTTTGTCAGTTCTCTGGCTATGGCGCAGCCTGTTACTCCGCCGCCGATGACGAGCACGTCCGGATGTCGTCCGTCGATGGCATCATCTTGTATCTCGGGCATTATCATCTCGGGTTTGTCGCTGTCTTTTGCAGTGACGTCGCTGACCACATGCTTGCGCGAGCCTTTTTTTGCGCACATGAGGCCTGCATCGACAGCGTCTTGCCAGGTTTCTGCTGTACCTGTAAGATGATAATAGTCACCATCGTCGCTAATGCTTATGCTTCCGCCGAAGCGTTTGTCCAGCATTTTCTGTGCTTTGTTGATTCTTAACTTCCAGAGATTTTGACACTCAAATAAAAAGTGAATATAAATAATCGATAAGACGCTTGAAATTTCAACAATGTGCTTGACTTTCAGGCGGTTTCCTGGTATGATTATTGAGTAGTAATAA
>Ga0183095_10259_pt1 | contig 137999 bp, 121 predicted proteins | sample BioMet4_FD_130346 | JGI IMG/M metagenome (GOLD analysis project Ga0183095, IMG submission 130346) | Microbial communities from bioreactor (seeded with sewage sludge) at LBNL, California, USA - Biofuel metagenome 4 (v2) (version 3) | ecosystem: Engineered > Bioreactor > Anaerobic > Unclassified ...
GGTTGTTTTCGCGATTCCACATCGTTTTCCACTTAGCATACATTTGGGACCTTAGCTGTAGGTCTGGGCTGTTTCCCTTTTGACAATGAAACTTATCTCACACTGTCTGACTGCTGTGCATCAATTAGCCGGCATTCTGAGTTTGATAGGCGTTGGTAACCTTATCGGCCCCTCTACCATTCAGTGCTTTACCTCCGGTAATCTAACACAACGCTAGCCCTAAAGCTATTTCGGGGAGAACCAGCTATCTCCGGGTTCGATTGGAATTTCACCGCTACCCACAAGTCATCCGCCACCATTGCAACGGGGGTCGGTTCGGTCCTCCATGGGGTTTTACCCCCACTTCAACCTGCTCATGGGTAGGTCACCCGGTTTCGGGTCTATGGCAACGAACTTTGTACGCCCTATTCAGACTCGCTCTCGCTACGCCTCCGCGACTTAATCGCTTAAGCTTGCTCGTTACTATAACTCGCCGGACCGTTCTACAAAAAGTACGCCATCAGCCATTAACGGCCTTTGACTGCTTGTAAGCACAAGGTTTCAGGTTCTTTTTCACTCCCCTCCCGGGGTCCTTTTCACCTTTCCCTCACGGTACTGCTTCACTATCGGTCACTGGGTAGTATTTAGGCTTGGAGGGTGGTCCCTCCTGCTTCCCACAGGGTTTCTCGTGTCCCGTGGTACTCTGGATTCTGCCGGCTGGTTATAAATTTCGTCTACTGGGCTTTCACCGTCTTTGGCTTGCTTTCCCAAAACAATTCGACTATCTATTCCCAATGCCTTACGCAGTCCGCAACCCCGAAAGACAAGTCTTTCGGTTTGGCCTGTTCCGATTTCGCTCGCCGCTACTTTCGGAATCGAGTTTTCTTTATTCTCCTGCTGCTACTTAGATGTTTCAGTTCACAGCGTTCCCTTCCGTATGCTATTGATTTACATACGGATTCATGAGCCTTTCTCATGTGGGTTTCCCCATTCGGACATCCTCGGATCAATGGATATTTGCTCCTCCCCGCGGCTTTTCGCAGCTTATCACGTCCTTCGTCGGCTCCCAGTGCCAAGGCATTCCCCTTGTGCTCTTTTTCGCTTGACCTATTTCTTAGCGGAATGTAGTAGCGATACTACATTTCTTTTCTCTTGCTTTCTTGCTTTTTCTCGATTATTTTTTGACTCTTTTTCGCTTTATTCAGTTTTCAAGGTACAGACTTTATCAAGGCCGCTTTTCTCTTTCCTGCGACCGCTTGCTTATAATACCACTACACAAATTAAATGTCAACACTTTTTTGCTTTTTTATAGTTTTTAACACATAAAAAAATTCAGCCGATATTTCATTGCAAAAATCATCCGGCCGAACATTTTTTATGTGTGAATGTTTGAAACCAAATGCAGGAAAATGTTTTTTTCAAATAAGAATTCGGCGATCCTTGACTTGGAAAGTTCCGTGTAAAACCACGCTGCTTTGTCACTTTGGCAGAAAAAAACCGCAAGCATAAACATCAGCCATATCAGTATCACGCCTTCAAATGTTCCTATCATAAACCCGCCAATATGGTTAAATGTGCTTATAACCGGAAGATGCGTTACCAAATCAAGCATCCCCACAATAAGTTTGAATAAAATAAACAACCCAACGGCTACCAGTACCACTGAAATTACGTTTATGCATATGTTGGCAATGTATCCGGCAACGTAATCTTTGAGATCTGTAGCATCAAGCAGTCCGTAAACCACCTTGTTGTTGTTCGCAATAAGTATTCCCTTCAAAAACTGCGGCAACGCAGATGCGCCTATTGCGCTGTCGCCCGCTGTTGTTGCGGCTGTGTCAAGGTGCAGTCCGCTTGCGGCATGTGCTTTTAAAATATTAAAAAGCGGCGTTGCCCTAAGCATGTCACTTACGTATGGGTAAAGCTTTCCTGTAAGGCATAGCGCGGCAAGCGGCGGAAGAAACGAAAAACAGCTTTTCACAAACCCCCTTGCCCATCCTATCAAGGCTAAAAGCAGTATTACAGCTATAACCGCAATATCGAGAGTGTTCAAAAATCTCACCTCATTTTTTTAACTTTTCGAGCCGGGCCTCGTTTGCTGTAACCACAAGCACTTTTTTCCCTGTTGTATCAAAAGGAATAATGTCCGATACATCCTGTGTAGCCTCATAAGTCCATATGGTTTTCCCTGTTTCGTTTAAAAATGTAAAGTTTTTTCCGTTTCCGACAACGATGCCCTTTTCTGTTGTGCCGAGATATGTAATGTTTTGTCCCGTTTTAACCTCTGCCTGCGTTTTCCCGCCTGCTCCTATTATTAGCAAAGTTCCGTATGGATATCCGTCTTTTCCTGCAATCTGGTCTGTAAGGGCAATAGCTATATCGCCGCTTTCCAAAACCGCAGCTTTTTCGGCTTTATTGTTTAAAGCAGTGCTCCAAAGTTCTTTTCCGCTCGTGTCAACGGCAAATATGCTGCTGTCGCTTATGGCTGTAAAGTATCCTTTTGCGTTGTATTTTATAAATGGTATAACGCTGTCGTCCTTTTGTACAGCCGCATAAAAGTCCCCTGTCCCCGTCTGTTTAGAATCATCTCTGCTTGTATAAAACAGCAGTATCCGCGAAACAAGCGAAACATCTGAAGTGTCAACATATGTAACGGCCAGTATTTTTCCGTCGTCGCTTAATGTTGACGAAACCGGATATATGCCCTTGTCCTCGTCAAATCTTTCAAGCAGAAGCGTTCCGTTGTTGCTGTAAACCTGTACCTTGTAGCCGTCGTTGCAGTTTAAAATCAGTGTGCTGCTTCCCGACGGGTTTATATCGCAGTGTGTAATAAGTCCGTCAGCCTGTATTGAATAAGCCGTTCCCTGATCCGAATAGACTCTGAGATTTCTTCCAAGCATTTCATACACAGCACAGTATTGTCCGCTTGAAACTGCCGTGATGTTTGAAAGAGTGTATGTGTCGTTCCATTTTTGTGTTCCGTCAAGCTGAAAAAATCTTGCTCCGTCTTTAGTAAAATAAAAGAATCCGTTTTTATACTGCTCAAATTTCGAGTTGCTGTCGCTTTCAAATGATATAAGCTTTGTGCTGTCTTTTGATACTGCCTGTCCGCTGTCGTTTTTTTGTGAGGATGAAGCGCTTGAAGCCGCACTTGAAACCGCGCTCGAAGCTGTGCTTGAAGCCGCACTTGATATTGCCGAAGAAGCTGCCGAACCCGATGAAGAGCCGGCTTTAGCCGCAGCCGGTGTCTTTTTAGGCAGCATTGTGCCAAATGTGGAAACAGCGCTTTGCAGTTTTTTAAAAATATCCCCGTTTGAGTTGAGCCCGAAATATATTCCGCCGCACATGGCAATTATCAGTATTATTATGGTAAGTATTATTCCGCTTTTCTTTTTGTGCCCGTTTGTTCCGTCTCCATCATATTCACTTTCTTCGTCGTAATCGTCATTTTCATATTCATCGTCTTGCGAATCTTCATATTCATCGGTGTTTTTGTTTTCGCCGTCGTATTTATCGTCCATTTTCCCGCTCCCGTAAATATCCGCCGCTTATATTGCGGCTTTGTTTTGCCATATTTTTTCCGTTACGTTATTATACTATAAATCATAGCGAAAGTCTAATTCTTTTGCTTTTTACATCTTAAAACAGCCTTAAGTGAAAAAGCTGCAAGCACCGTTCCCATTGCTGAAAAAATGCAGTATATTTTTTCGACAAAAACAGAAAAGCTTATCTTCGATACAAAAAAAGCAAGTATTGCAAAAAGTACGGCGTAAAAAACATCTTTTCCTTTATTTCCTTTTCTTTTGTATAAAACGCAGGCATTTGCACAAGCAGTTGTAAATATTGCCGTTCCAAAGGCCGCTAAATATAAAAATTCCGTTTTTCCGCCCTCCATGGCTTTAAGCATAGGAAACTCAGCTTCACACACATTTTTGCCTGTAATAATATACGCAAGCAGCATGTTTAGCAAAGTCACAAATCCAGCCGAAAATAACAAGCCTGTGTTCCTCTCTGTTTTGCTTCCAAATTTTTTTTGACATTCAATCAGTACCGGCACACATGTTGACATATTGTAAAACGAAAATGCCGCCGGACTCAAGCTTTTGTCCGTGAAAATGATTTTCGGCATTTCGCAGTCCTTTAAGGCCTCGTAAGCGCATAAAAGCATTGCCGTCAATAAAAACGGCACCAGTACGGAATTTATTTTTGTTATTCCTTCCGCTCCAAAAGCGGCTGATAAAATGCACACAGCTATAAAAATGAGCCTCGCATATTCTTTGTTTAAGCCAAACATGCCGGCAGTTTGCGCGCAGGCAGCCGACATTGCGCAGAAAAGCACAAATATGAATGCTTTCGTAGCCGCTTCAAATAAGAATGCAGCAAGATTTTTTCCGAATATGTATTCATAAAATTCATTGTTTTTACCGGCTTTTTCCCCTGCTTTGACGCATATGCATGCCATGGCAAAAAATATAAGAAAGCTTGTGATAAACGATAGTATTGAAATTTCTCCGTTTCGTATAAAATATGCTTCCGTTTCCTTTCCTGATGCAAATCCGGCACCTATAAGCGTTCCCGTAAATACCGAAAAAGCTCTTAACGTATTTTTTTTATTCATATTAAGCCCCGTATTTTATATATGAACAGAAAAAATACCTCATTCATGTAATTTTGCAAAATCATAAAAAAACAGGCTTTTCCGCCTGTTTTTGTCTTAAGAATTTTTTGTGATTTTTTTGTATAAAGCGATATATTTTTCAGCCGAAACATCCCACGAAAAATTGCACTTCATTGCGTTTTCAACAACATATTTCCACTCGCCGCTGTTATATACCTTCAGTGCGTCGTTTATCGCCCACATAAGGCCGTCCGATGTGTAGTTTTCAAATACAAACCCGTTTCCGGTTTTAGTTTTGGCGTCAAAATGTGTTACCGTATCCGAAAGTCCGCCGGTTTTTCTTACGATAGGCACTGTTCCGTACCTCAGCGAAAAAATCTGTCCAAGTCCGCACGGCTCAAACAATGACGGCATAAGAAACATATCGCTTGCTGCATATATTTTTTGCGCAAGGGTATCGTCAAAAAGTATGTTTGCACTCATTTTTCCCGGAAATCTCTTTTCAAGATTGATGAAAAAGTCCTCAAGCCGTTTTTCACCGGTGCCAAGCACTACAAACTGTATGTCGCGGCTAAGTATTTCCTCTGCCACCCAGTATACAAGGTCAAGTCCCTTCTGGTCGGCAAGCCTTGAAATAATGCTTATCATAGGCACATCTTTTTGTTCAAGCCCAAGTTCTTTTTGAAGCTCGTGTTTATTAATTTTTTTCCTGTCAAGGGAGTTTATTGTGTAGTTTGCGTATATTCTCTTGTCAGTAGCCGGGTCATATTTTTCATAGTCGATTCCGTTAAGTATTCCGCACAGCTTTCCCGCGCAGCTTCTCATTACTCCGTCAAGGCCGTAGCCGTATTGGAATGTTTTTATTTCTTCTGCATAGGTTTCGCTTACTGTATTTATCATGTCGGAATATACAAGCCCTGTTTTCATGTAGTTCATTGAGCCGTAAAATTCAACATTCCCAAAGCACCAGTCAGATACGTCAAGCATTTCAAGCGTATCTCTTGAAAACGTACCCTGATACTGTAAATTGTGTATTGTAAACAGAGTTTTGATGTTTTTGTAGTCGGCAAATTTATTGAAGTATTCCTTTAAAAGCAAGCATACCGGTCCGCTTTGCCAGTCGTTGCAGTGTAAAACATCCGGAAAAAAATCAATAAACTGCAGCATTTCAAGTACGGCTTTGCAGAAGAAGGCAAATCTTTCGTTGTCGTCGTCGTAGCCGTAATAGTTGTCGCGTCCGAAATAATAATCGTTTTCAATAAAATATGTTGTAAAATCGCCGCTGCGCTCAATTATCCCCGCCGATTGTCTTCTCCATGAAAGCTGTGTCTGAAAGCTTCCAAGATATCTGCATTCCTTAAAATATTCGTCTTTTATGCTTTTATATTTAGGTATAACAACTCTCGCGTCTATTCCGTTTTTCTTCAGTGCCGCCGGAAGAGAGCCTACAACATCACCCAGACCGCCTGATTTTGCGTATGGCGCCGCCTCGGACGAAATAATAAGAACCTTCATAGGCCTTTCCTTGCTCATATATATTCAACCCCTTCTGATACTCAAAACCGTTTTTCAATAAAAGTTATTGTTGTTTAACAAACATTTTACTATGTAAACTTTCATGTTTCAAGCATATTTATGTGAACATGCGGAAATGCTCCTAAAAAAGGTGCAGTAAATATTTCCAAAATCATATACGTATATGATATAATGTTTTGGGTATAAGCAAAGATACCTTTTCTCATAGCCTTACCTGCAAACATGCCTGCGTGTGTCTATGCTCGAAGCCTTTTTATTCTTTTACATATACAAAAAGGAGTGATACAATTGCCAGAAACCAATATTTCCGACAGAAATTCAATTGATGATATCTTCAAATGGCACCTTGAAGATATTTTTGAAACCGATGAAAAATGGGATTGTTCTTATTGTGAAGCCGTAAAGAAGCTTCCTCTTTTTAAGCCTTATGAAGGAACGCTTGGCAAAAGCGCCGAAAACCTCTTGTCATTTCTTTCTTTTAGTGACGAAACTGCGATGCTTGTTGAAAAGCTTTATGTTTATTCCAATATGCGCCTTCATCAGGACAGCCGCTCTGCCTTTTATCAGTCTCAGGCAAATAAGGCCGAAATGCTTATGGTTGATTTCAATAACGCCCTGGCGCCTTTTGTTCCCGAGCTTACCGCCTTGCCTGATGAACTTTTGAAATCCTTTATGTCCGAAAAGCCGGCGCTTTATGTCTACGCACATTATCTTGAGTCTGTAACGCGCAAAAAAGCGCATGTGCTTTCTGCGGCGGAGGAAGCCATTCTGGCTAAAACCGGCAGCTTTTCAAATTCTGCCGAAGATATTTTTTCCATGCTTAACGACGCGGATATAACATTTCCCGAAATCAATGACGAATCAGGAAAGCCTTGCACTCTCACAAAGGGCCGTTATCAGCTTTTTATGGAAAGTCCCGACCGCAGCGTAAGAAAAGATGCTTTCAACGCCCTTTATGAAACCTATGAAAAGCTTAAAAACACTCTTTCGGCAGCATATTACTCGTCTGTAAAAAAAGATGTTTTTTATTCACAGGTCAGAAAGTATCCTTCTGCAATGGCCTCCGCCCTTGATGACGATAATATTCCGCCTGTTGTATATGAAAATTTAATATCTTCCGTCCATAAATATCTTCCGCTTATGCACAGATACGTTTCCATACGAAAAAAGCTTCTCGGCCTTGATGAGCTTCACATGTATGACCTTTATGCTCCTCTTGTGGCCGATTGCGACATAAAAATAACATATCCCGAAGCTAAGGATATAATAGTAAAAGCTCTTGCCCCTATGGGAAATGATTATGTGTCGGCGTTAAAAAGCGGTCTTGACGGCGGATGGATAGATGTTTATGAAAATGCCGGAAAGCGCGGCGGTGCCTATTCGTGGGGCGCTTACGGCACGCACCCGTATGTTCTTTTAAATCATAATGACAACCTCAATTCGGTTTTTACCCTTGTTCATGAAATGGGTCATGCCATGCACAGCTATTATACCTGGAAAACGCAGCCGTATGTTTATTCGGGCCATAAAATATTCGTAGCGGAAGTCGCTTCCACCTGTAACGAAGCATTGCTTATGGAATATATGCTTAAAACAAGCAAAGATAAAAAGCTGAGAAAATACCTTATAAATTATTTTCTTGAGCAGTTTAAGGGTACCTTTTTCAGACAGGCAATGTTTGCCGAGTTTGAGAAAAAATGCCATGAACTTGTAGAAGCCGGTGAGCCGCTTACATGCGAGGGAATGTGTAAAATGTACCGCACTCTCAATGAGCAGTATTTCGGAAGCGGCATAGTTTTGGACAGTCATATTGATTTGGAGTGGGCGCGCATACCGCATTTTTACAGTGCATTTTATGTTTATCAGTATTCTACGGGCTATACGGCGGCCATAGCGCTTTCCAGAAAGATTCTGGATGAAGGCGCTCCTGCCGTTGAAAAATATATTGACTTTCTCTCAAACGGCAGCAGCAAGTATTCCATAGACCTCTTAAAGGGTGCCGGGGTTGACATGACAGGCCAGCAGCCTTTTGAACAGGCGATGTCCGTTTTTGAAAAGCTTTTGGATGAATGTGAAAAGGATCTTTGATTTTTTAGGAGAATAAAAAATGCTTTCCATAACCGATATCCATATTGATAAAACATCAGACGTACCGTTATATAAGCAGCTTGCTGATGAAATACTGCGTCTTATACAAAACGGTATTCTTAAACCAAACGACAGGCTTTGGCCTATCCGTACCGCTTCTTCTGCTTTAAGCATAAACAGCGTAACAGTCGTAGGCGCCTATAAATATCTTGAAAATAAAAAAGCGGTGTATTCTCAGGTAGGAAGCGGAACATTTGTGTCGCCGCTTCCGCTTAATACCGTTCCCGAGCCTGTTGCCGAGCAGAATATCCATTTTGACAAAGCCTTTTCCGAGGAGGAGCAGTCTTTTCCCGGAATGATAAATCTGTCTGACACCTCGCTTCCGCAGTCGCTTTTTCCGGTTGATGAGTTTAAAACGGCTTTTGATACACTGCTTGATATGCAAAAAGGTCAGGCTTTTTCGTCAGCCGAAATACAGGGTCACGCGCCGCTTCGTCAGAGGCTTTGCCGGTATCTGTCTTTTTACGGTATAAATGCAAGCGCGGAAAACATACAGATATTGTCAGGCGCTCAGCAGGGCATTGATATAGTTACAAAAGCCATGGCTTCCTACGGCGACATTGTCTTTACCGAAAAACCGACCTTTTATGGTGCTGCCGGCGCATTTCTTTCCCGCGGCTGTCAAATAATCGAGATACCGATGCTTGAAAACGGCGTTGACACGGTTGCGCTTGAAACGCTTGCCAAGCTTTATCATCCGAAGTTTTTCTATACTATGGCTTATTTTCAGACACCTACCGGAATTTCCGTATCTCTTGAGAAAAAACGTCATGTGCTTGAGCTTGCCGAAAAATATGATTTTTATATAATTGAGGATGATAATCTTTATGATTTCAACTATGGCAAAAGTTCCATCGTACCTTATAAAGCTCTTGATTACCGTGACAGAGTAATATATATAAAATCCTTTTCAAAAATACTCATGCCCGGTTTAAGAATCGGCTTTTCGGTGCTTCCGAAAGCTATCGCCAAAAACATAGCCGAGGCAAAATATACCTCTGATATTTCCACCTCCGGCTTTATACAAAAGGCTCTTGATATTTATCTTTCAAACGATACCTGGCAAAAGCATATTGAAACCGTCCGTTCCTATGGAAACGAACAGTATAAGCTTGCCGTAAAATACTGTGACAGAAACCTTCGTGATACCTGTCTGTATATAAAGCCCAACGGCGGCATTTCGCTTTGGGTCGATACCGGTCTTTCGGATATTGAGCTGCTTATATCAAAACTGCGTGATAAAAATGTAATACTTTCAAACGGACGTCAGTTTATGATGAGCGGTGAAAAAACGAGCTGTGTAAGGCTTTGTTTTTGCAATTTGTCGGCCAATAAGCTTGAAGCCGGTATCCGCCGCATGGGTGAATGTATAAAAAGCCTTAAAAATTAAGTTCTTAATCTTTACATAAGCTCTGTATTTAATGTAAAATAACAATATGCTCATTTTTATACACAGAAAGGAAGTAACCAAATGGAAGTAAGAACACGTTTTGCCCCAAGCCCTACAGGGTATATGCACATAGGCAATCTCCGAACGGCGCTGTATGAATATCTTATAGCTAAAAGTCAGGGCGGTAAATTTATACTGCGTATAGAGGATACCGACCAGGAACGCTATGTCGAGGGTGCCGTTGATATAATTTATAATACTTTGAGGCTTACAGGCCTTGAGCATGATGAAGGCCCTGATAAGGACGGCGGCTTCGGCCCGTATGTTCAAAGCGAAAGAATGAAGCTTGGTATTTATATGAAGTACGCTCTTGAACTTGTTCAAAAAGGCGAAGCATATTACTGCTTTTGTACTAAGGAGCGTCTTGAAAGCCTTAAGGAAGCGAATGCGCAGGGCGAATCTTTTTCAAGATATGACCGTCACTGTCTGAATCTTCCTAAGGAAGAAATCGAAAATAACCTTAAAAGCGGTATGCCGTATGTTATCCGCCAGAAAATGCCTACCGAAGGCACAACTACGTTCACCGATGCTGTTTACGGCTCAATAACCGTTGAAAACAGCGAGCTTGACGATCAGATACTTATAAAAAGCGACGGTATGCCTACTTATAATTTTGCAAATGTTGTAGACGATCATCTTATGAATATTACACATGTCGTTCGCGGAAGCGAGTATCTTTCCTCAACCCCGAAGTATAACCTTCTTTATGCGGCCTTCGGCTGGCAGGCGCCTTCCTATATACATCTTCCTCCTGTAATGAAGGACCAGCACAATAAGCTTTCAAAGCGAAACGGCGACGCATCTTTCGAAGACCTTCTCAATAAAGGCTATATTGCAGAGGCTGTTTTAAACTATATCGCACTTCTCGGCTGGAGTCCGTCCGATAATACCGAAATATTTACATTGTCCGAGCTTTGCCAAAAGTTTGATATCGCAGGCTTAAGTAAGTCACCGGCGATATTCGATATAGATAAGCTTAAGTGGATGAACGGCGAGTATATTAAAAATATGGATGAGGAAACGTATCTTTCGCACACTCTTTCAAGGGTCGAAAATGCCCTTGGCGGTAAAAAACTTGATTGTAAAAAGATTGCGCTTTTGCTTCAAAAACGTCTTGAAACCCTTGACGATATTCCTGGTCTTGTACACTTTTTTGCCGAGCTTCCCGATTATGATACCGACCTTTACGTCCATAAAAAGATGAAGACCACAAAAGAGATTGCGCTTTCAAGTCTTAAAGCTTCGCTTTGCGCTCTTGAGGAAATTGAAACCTGGAATGAAACAACGGTTCATGATACTCTTATGGCTCTTGTTGAAAAGCTTGGCATTAAAAACGGCCAGCTTTTGTGGCCGGTAAGAACAGCTCTTTCCGGTCAGCCTACATCTCCGGGCGGAGCAATGGAGCTTTCCGATATTCTTGGCAAAGATGAAACTTTGAAGAGAATTGAAAAAGGTATAGAAATGCTCGAAAATGAGCTTCAATAAAAATTTCATTTTAAAAAAACAGCCTTATCTTTTAAAGGCTGTTTTTTTATTCTTTGTTTTTCAACATTCTGTTTTTTTCAAGTTTTTTTTCATTGTGTTTTTTTATCATTTTAAGCAGTATCTCAAGCACCGTGTTTCTCATGCGGTATAAAACCACCACAAGAATTATGAACGCCGCAAATATAAGCACTGCAAACAGAAAATCTCCTTCAAGTATGCGTCCGCCTATTGAGCACATTACAAGAATCGGTATGAAGCTTCCAACATATACCGCCAGTATAAAATTTCTTGTGCGTATCCTCGTGTTTGCCGCGGCATAAGGCACTACTCCGTTTGGCATAAGCGGCACAAGGCAGGCAAGCATAGTCATGTATGCCGGAGAACGTCCGTTTATAAAGGCGTTAACTTTTGCGAGCTTCTTGTTTTCTTTTCCTATTATGTCAAAACCGAATTTCCGCGCAAATAAAAAAACGCATAAATTTGAAATCACGTATGATATATGGCACAAAAAAAAGCCCTTTAAAGCGCCGTATACAATTCCGGCAGCTATCTGTATCGGTGCTCCGGGTATAACTATTGATATTACTTGTAAAAACTGTAAAAGGGCAAGCGCTACAAATCCGCCAAAGCTGTTTGACGAACGAAGATAGCTTTCAATCTCCTCTGCGTTTCCCCTCTCCAATGCCGGTATAAGACCCGGCATAATTTTTACGAAAGCCATATATATAAGTCCGATAACAGCAATGAATACAGCCGTTAAGGCAATGATATGTATCATTCGTTTTTTCAAAAGAATATTCCCTCCAGTCAGATATTTATTATATATCCTAAATTGGAAATATTCAATAAGCGCAGTGTAAAAACTCCGTCCATATTTGTAAGTCTTTGCTGATTTCGCAAATTACAAAAATCAATTTTTTATGCTCCATGAGTCCTTGATAATGATGCCCCGTAATTTGGCAAAGCATATACAGGCTGTTACCTCATCATATTTACTTTTCCGGTCAACACATCAATTTTATCTGATAAATAATTGCCTGCATTCACAAAATCCTTCATCATCTGGTTGTTTTGGTTTGCTGTGTATATCTGAATTATAATAATAATCAGTAAAAGCAGACATATAATCGAAAATTGTTTTTTACTCATTCGTTTCTCATCTCCTGATAAAATATAACTGCCGCGGATTTATAAAAATAATAACATGTATATGACTTTATCACAATATCCTTTTGCCAATAAAAAAGCGGCGTACAGGTTTCCCGCCGTTTTCTTCGTATCGTATTTTTTTATTTCACATTGTCAATGGCGCTTTTTGCAAACTGAGTGTCAATATATTCGCTGTAAGGCACACGTTTTTCAAGTTCTCCGCCGTTTTCCATAATGTCTTCTATAAGGTCAAGGCTTTTTTCTTCAAAAAGCGGATTTGTTTTCCATGTATCCTGCTCTTTGTATCTCTCTATTATTTTTATAAGACTGTCTTTGTCGCTTTCCTTGAAATCCGGGGCTATAGCGTCCGCAATATCCGCCGCCGAATGTTCGTTTGTCCATTTTTGTGCTTTGTATACGGCGTTTGTGAAATGTTGTAAAAGCTCCGGGTCGCTTTTTATAAGGCTTTTGCGGGCCATATAAACTGTGTACGGCACATATCCGCTGTCTTTTCCAAGCGATGCCACAACATAACCTGCGCCGCTTTTTTCAAGAGCCGAAGCCGTAGGCTCAAATTCAGCCGTAAAATCGCCCTGCTTTGCCGAAAAAGCACCTGCTGTCGATTCAAAAGAAATATTATTTATTATTTCAACATCCTTATTCTTGTCAATGCCGTTCTGTTTAAGAATATATTCCAGAAGCATTTCAGGCATACCGCCTTTTCGCCCGCCTATTATTTCTTTTCCCTTCAAATCTGTCCATTTGAAGTTTGGCATTGCTTCTCTTGCCACAAGGAAGTTTCCGGCTCTTTGAGTAAGCTGACAAAATGGTTTTGCATAATCCCGGCTTCCCTCGTTATAGACATATATCCCGGCTTCTGTTCCAAGCAGCGCCACATCGGCCGAACCCGAAAGCAGCGCCGTCATAGACTTGTCGGCACCCTGTCCTACTGAAAGCTGAATGTCAAGCCCCTCATCCTTAAAAAAGCCTTTTTCAACAGCTACATACTGCGGCGCATAAAAAACCGAATGCACCACTTCGTTTAGCCTGACTGTCTTAAGCGGCTGTTTTCCCTCCTTGCATCCTGCAAGCGAAAAAAGTATAAGCATTGCCGTAATACAAAACGCGATCGTTTTTTTCATTTATGCGTACTCCGTTTTTTTCTATATGATATGTTTATAATCAAAACGAGGTGCGTGGCCGTTTTTTTCACAATAGCGGCCATAAAATGTTTATATTAATCAAATTTAAAAAAAATTGTCTATAATTACTAAAATATTGCCAACAATACATCGTCGTGGTATAATAAATATCAGACATAGAAGGGGGGCGGCGTTATGTTTTGTAAAAACTGTGGCAGAGAATTGAAAGATGACGCCAAATTTTGTGACAACTGCGGTGCAAAAGTCGTGTTTAAACACGCAAATAACGATGATGATGAAAATGAAAAACCGGAATGTGACGGTAAGGTCACTATAGCTTTTGTGCTTGGCATCTCAAGCCTTGCTGTCTGGACGCTCCCTGTGATAGGGCTTCCGATAAGCATTATCGGCCTTGTGCTTGGTGTAAAGTCAAATAAGGTAAAGCTTCATACCGCGGCTATTATACTAAACATTATAGGGCTTGTGCTTTCCATATCTTTGTGCTTTGCCGGCTCATTTTGGGGTTATTTAAGCTATAAATCTATTTTATAAGCATTTTAAGCATATGTGATTCACGGGAGGAGAGGTATTTAAATGTTCTGTAAATCATGTGGAAGTGAGCTTGATAAAGATGCTAAATTTTGTAAAAACTGCGGTGCAAAAGTTGTTGATGATGTTTCTTGTGCAGATACCGCCCAGGAAGAAATACAGCCTTCCCCTGTGCAGCATTTTGATGCATCTGCGTCGGAATCCGCAAAATCAAATAACGAAGGTAAAACAACAGCCGGCTTAGTTCTTGGCATAATAAGCCTTTTGGCATGGCTGATACCGTTGGCTGGATTTCCGATAAGTATAATCGGCCTTGTTTTAACGGTGAAGGCCGGAAAAAACGCAAAGTTTTATAGTGTTGCGCTTGTGCTTTGCATTATCGGTATAGCTTTGACGTCTTTTAACAGTATTATAGGCGCGGTGCTTGGCTATATCGGCTATTATCATTATTAATTTTGTTGTTCAAAAAGGATGTGCTCAGGCGGTTGTCCTGCATATCCTTTTTTTATGCAAAAAAACAGCAGGCAAAGCACATGTAGTGCCCCGCCTGCCGTATCTGTTATTTTATTTGAATTTTTCTTTTCCGTTTTCACTCAGGTAACATACTTCGCCGTCTATCATCGTAAGGTCTACGTTTACCTTGTTGATATCAAATTTGTCTATCCCAAGTATGTCGCAGTCAAGAACTATCATGTCAGCAAGCTTTCCCGTTTCGATGCTGCCCTTTATGTTCTCCTCAAATGAGCCGTATGCTCCGTAAAGAGTTGCAACTCTTATAGCATCAAGTACAGGTATAGCCTGTGTTGTGTCGCACTGGATATTTCTTACACGGTCGTAACGGTTTATTGCTCCGTCAAGGCACTCAAAGCCGTAAGGGCCTGAAGGTGAATCACTCTGAAGTGATGGCTTCATACCGGCAGCCAACATGCTCTTTAAAGCGCCGAAATATTTGTTTCTCTCGCCGTAAAATCTCTGGTAGTTTCCGCCGTTTTTAGCTACAATTCCGGCGTTTACATACGGGCAGATATTCATTTTTGCCATTCTGTCAATCAAATCCTGGTCGGTAAGGGTACAGTGCTCAATTCTGTGGCGCAAATCAGGCCGCGGATTTTTTGCAAATGCCTTTTCGTAACCTTCAACCATATACTCAACAGCTCCGTCGCCAATGGCGTGTGCCGTTGCCTGACCTTCTTCGTCATTTATAAATTCTATGTACTCAGCAACTTCTTCTCTTGTCCATGCTTTTTCCCTCATCAATGTAGGGTCATGGTCGTATGGTTTTCTTGTAAAGCAGCTTGGGCCGCTCGAACCACCGTCTATCATAAATTTGTTTGAACCGATTTTAAAATATATATCGCCAAGACCAGGTCTTAGTCCAAGGGCAAGATAATGCGCATTGTCCTCTTTTGAAAACGGTTTGCCAAAAATGCTGTGCAAAGCCATATACACACGCGGTTTGAATTTTCTTTCACGGCAGAGTCTCTGCATAAGGTGATATGACGGCTTGTCAAGGGCTCCCATGTCATGAATTGATGTAAGTCCTTTTGAAACCATTTCGTTTCCAACACGTACAACCGCTTTTTCAAGTTTGTCAACCGGATAGTACACTTTGCTCCAAAGCAAAAACGATGTAACGCCGTATGCCATTCCGGTAAGCTTTCCGTCTTTAACCTCGATGTCGCCCTGCGGATATTTTTTTGCATCCTCAGCCGTAAATACGCCTATAGTTTCAAGGGCTTTTGAGTTAAACATGCACTTGTGTCCGCTGCCTTCCATGCACTGTACAGGGTTATCCGGGGCAAAGGAGTTAAGTTCGTCAATAGTAGGGTCGCGTTTTTCAGCAAGGTTAGGTGCTTCGTAGCCCCACATTGATATCCACTCTCCCTTCTTTTTAATGGCAAGAGCCCGGTCAATGTTGGCCTTGATGTCGGCAATTGATTTTATTGAGCCGCCAAAAAGGCTTATCATAGGAGAATCAGGTTCTGTTCCAAGAAGCGCGAGAAGAAACGGATGAATGTGGGAGTCAATCATTCCCGGCATAAGCGTTTTTCCTCCAAGGTCGTAAACCTTGGTGTTTTTGTCGATGATTTTTTCAAGATCATTGTTTGAACCTACGAATACAATCTTATTGCCTTTAACACCTACAGCCTCACACATTTCATTTTTTTCATTTACCGTAATTACTTTTCCGTTCTTAAATGCAACATCAACGTAAGAAAAATCAAAACTCATTGACTACTCCTCCTTTGACTGTAACCAAGATTTCTCCCTTGGTACATGTTTTACAGTTTCATTATATCCACAAAATATCACGATTTCAATCGATTATCAGACAATTGGTGATTATTATAATAAATTAATTTTCAATTTGTATAATATTTTTCATTTTGTTGTCTTGCGAATCAATATTTACCATTTATTAAGGGATATATTTATGCACTTTCAATCAGTCAATTAATAACGGTAAGCATCCGCTTTGGTATATGCCCGTGTTTTTTGAATGTATGGCTGTTTCTCAGTTGTTTTCAAGATACTTCCGGCAGCTTTTTCTGGTTTTAATCTTCAATTCGCCTGATACAGCATAGCAGACATCCCAAAGGTCAAAATTGTCTATCAATGTAAGCATACATTTGAACGCGTTTTGCGGGCAGTCAAAACCTGTACCTTGTATTTTTTCGATTACAGGTGAAAGTTCCGTTGCAATTGCGTTAAAGTTTTTGTCAAGAAAGTCCTTGGCCTGCTTAGCTTCATCGTCCGTTGCCGTAAGCGAAAACATTACATACTGTATCGAAAATGATGCGTAGTTATATTTGTCTGACATGTTTGATTTCGGGTCGATTTTTTTAATTTGTTCAAGCCTGTTGCCTGTAAAAAGTCTTATGCTGTGTCCGCCTTTTTGCAGTCGTTTCATTACGTCAAGGTCAAGTATCGCCGTAGAAAGCGAATGATTAAGATAGTCAAAGAACATAGGATTTTTTTCGTTTTTAACTGTATCGCTCATTTTAAGCTCGGTATACGGATATTTTTCCTCGCTTTGACGTATGTGATTAAGCTCTGCCAGTATGTTTGATTCAAAATCTTCCTGTGAAAGATCTGTTTTTGACAGTACAATATATTTTTTACTGTCCTTATAATACACAGCTCCGAATCCGCCTATTCCAAGAGCCGTAATATCGTCATAGTCTACTGGTTTAATAAAGTTTTTTGTTAAATCATTTATATCTTTTTCAGTTTTTTCAGAAATCGCGTATCCAAGTATATTCATTTTCCATTCTCCGGTTTTATTTTTTATTCTTGTTTTTCCTTTTTTTCTCCGTCTGCTGCCAATACGTATCTTATGGCGCCATTGCCGCTTCCGTCAGATATAATAATGTAAACTCGGCATTTTTGTGATAGCAGTATTTCAGTTTTTCTTATAGCTTCTTTTATTTCATCGTTTTGCGTTCTGTTTATATTTTGAAATAAAAACTCGGCTGTTTTGTCATCCGCCTCGAAAGCACAGCCAAATCTTCCGGAATATGCGATGCACCATAAACCGTTTTTCTGCTTTTCAATGCCGTCTTCGGCCGATTCGCTCTTTGAAAAAGGATCTCCTATAACTCCGCCGCCGTTCATGCTCTCAACATCCGTCTTCACTGACGCTCCGCAGCTTAACACGCTTTCGTCCGAAATTCCGTTTAATATCTGTGCCAGACGCACATCAAGAAAATACACATCCGAAATATCGCCTAAAACGGTTTCTCCGCCTTTTTTCTCATAGTTATGCCTCACTTTTTCCGCATGTCCGTCGCGGCATATAAAAGCAATAAGACATTCTTTTTTGTCTTTTGTAAATATCCTTGCAGTTCCGGCTTCCATTTTATCCACCTTTAAAAAGGGATATGACATTAATTCATATATCATATCCCTTTAAACTCATTTTAATATCAATGCCTGAAAACTATAGTGCCTGTTGAAGCATCCATGCTTTCAACTATTGCCAGCGATTCCACTCTTACTCCGAGCTTTCTTATGCGCTCTCCGCCGTTTTGGAAGCCTTTTTCAACTGCAATTCCCACTCCGGCAACCTTTGCTCCCGCGCTTTCAACAATGTCAATAAGTCCTTCAAGAGCACATCCGTTTGCGAGGAAGTCATCAATTATAAGTATATTTTCATCCTGTGAGATATATTTTTTTGAAACTATTACGTCATATATCTTTTGATGAGTAAACGACTGTATTTTTGTCTTATATACATCGCCCTCGAGGTTTATGCTCTTGCTTTTTTTGGCAAATACCACAGGAACTCCGAAATGCTGTGCTGCAATGCAGGCAATTCCGATTCCTGAAGCCTCTATCGTAAGTATCTTATCGATTTTACATCCGGCAAAAAGGCGTTTCCATTCTCTGCCAAGCTCGTTAAAAAGGTCAATATCCATCTGGTGGTTAAGAAAGCTGTCTACCTTAAGCACATCGCCGTCTTTTACAACACCGTCTTTTAATATGCGTTCTTCGAGAAGTTTCATAGCTTCGGCCCTTTCCGCTTCTTTTTACTCAGCCATTGCGTTAAGAAGCATAGGAATCATCTGCTTCTTTCTGGATACCATTCCTTTTGCGTAAACCGTTTCGCCGTCTGTTGATTTCTGGCCGGTGCCTTTTTCCATAAGCTCAAGCGCGCCTTCGCCTTTAAAAAGCACTGTTGAAGACTCGTCTATAATGTTGGTAAGCATTATAAACAGCATTTTTTTGTCGCCTTTTTTAAGAAGCTCAGTCATAAATGTGCTGAGACTCGGTTTTATTTTTTCAAGATCAGAAGCGTTAAGTGATGTGATCTGTCCCACGCCAAATTTTATTCCGTTTTCCTCAAAATTTTTGTAGTCCGTATAAAATATTTCTTCCGGTGTCTTTGATGAAAGATCGCTTCCCGCTTTAAACATTTCCTGTGCAAAATCCTCAGGCACTATTCCGGCTATTTTTGCAAGCTGCTGTGCAGCCTCTTTGTCGGCAGGGGTGCATGTAGGCGAGCGGAACATAAGTGTATCCGAAAGAATTGCGGCGCACATAAGTCCTGCTGTGCTTTTGTCTATATCAATTCCGTTTTCGCGGTACATAGTGTAAACAATAGTGCTTGTACAGCCAACCGGCTGGTTTCTGAAATATATAGGATTTTTTGTTTCTATGTTTCCAAGCTTGTGGTGGTCTATTATCTCAATTATTTCTGCTGTGTCTATTCCGTCAACTGTCTGACTTGATTCGTTATGGTCAACAAGTATAATCTTCTTTTTGTCCACATCAAGCAGCATTCCCTTTGAAATCTGGCCGATGTATTTTCCCTTTTCATCAACAACAGGAAAATATCTGTGTCTTGTCTGAGCCATTTTTTCCTTTACATCGCTTACAAAATCAGTTAATGAAAACACAAGTATATTTTCCCGCGACATAAAGTGGCTTATAGGCATACTTTTTCCAATAAGTCTTGCTATAGTAAACGAGTCGTATGGTGAAGAGATTATAATACAGCCTTTTTGCTCTGCTTTGTTTTTTATAATAGGAGAAATTGCGAAGTTTGAGCCTAAAACGATGCATTTTACGCCCTTTTCTATGGCAAAATCCTGAGCGTCATATCTGTCGCCCAAAATAACAAGGTCGCCTTCTGAAATATAGTCATTCATGCTGTCCGGAAGATAAGCGCCTATGTACGCCTTACCGCTTGTAAACACTTCGTCAGCATTTCCGGCAAGCACTTTTCCGTCAAGAGTTGCAACAATATTTTTAAACGGTGTTTCGGCCTTTGAAAGTATTGCGTTGTCATACACGTCGTCGTCGGCCTTTACGGCGTCGCCAAGTGAAATTATTCCGTCTATTGTTCCGTCGTCTTTTGTAACGACAAGTGTTACAGCCTCCTGTTTTTTCATTGTCTCATAAGCGTCTTTTACCGAAATATCAGCCTTAACGCCCTTTATCGGTCTTATTTCAAGGTCGCATATTCGCGGACGCAAATCGTCTATATACTCCGGTGCCTTAACTGAAAAGCTGTTAAGTACAAATTCAGTTTCCTTGCTTATTTCACCGGCTCTTTTAGGCACGTATGTCTTGTCTGATATTTTATTTTTAAGATTGGCATAGGCAATAGCCGAACAGATCGAGTCGGTATCCGGGCTCTTGTGTCCTGATACATAAATTTCGTTTATTTTTTTCACTTTTGAAAACTCCCGTCTTTATTTGATTTAATATAGTAAATTTTATAAATATTTTAAAACAAAAGACAACAAAAGTCCATAAAAACAGACTTATTTTTTATAACAAAACAGGCGTCCTTTTGGGACGCCCACTTAAATTTAATTTTTTACCGCGCTTACGCGTTATCAACTTCGTACATATGCTTTATTAAATCTATTACCTTGTTTGAATAACCCCATTCGTTGTCATACCATGAAACAAGCTTTACAAAATGGTCGTTAAGCGCGATTCCGGCTGTGGCGTCAAATATGGATGTTCTCGGATCGCTTACAAAGTCGCTTGAAACAACAGCGTCCTCTGTATATCCAAGTATTCCCTTAAGCTCACCTTCCGAAGCCTTTTTAACAGCGGCTTTTATTTCTTCGTATGTCGCCGGCTTGATAAGTCTGCACGTAAGGTCTACTACCGAAACGTCAAGCGTAGGCACACGGAAACTAAGCCCCGTAAGCTTTCCGTTAAGTTCAGGTATTACTTTGCCAACAGCCTTTGCCGCTCCTGTCGATGACGGTATTATGTTTCCGGCAGCCGCACGTCCGCCTCTCCAGTCCTTTTTCGACGGCCCGTCAACGGTTTTTTGTGTTGCGGTAATGGCGTGTATAGTTGACATAAGTCCTTCTTCTATGCCGAAATTATCGTTTATTACTTTTGCCAAAGGCGCAAGGCAGTTCGTGGTGCATGAAGCGTTTGAAACAATGTCCATGTCCTTTGTGTATTTGTTGTGGTTTACTCCCATAACAAACATTGGTGCATCAGCTGAAGGCGCTGAAATAATTATTTTTTTTGCTCCGCCGTTAAAATGCGCCTTTGCCTTTTCCATTGTGGTAAACGCGCCGGTTGATTCAACAATATACTCGGCTCCCGCTGATTTCCAGTCTATTTCAGCCGGATCATTGCAGGCAAAAATCTTTATTTCCTTGCCGTTTACTACAAGCTTGCCGTTGTCCTCTTTTATTTCTCCTTCAAACTTTCCATGAACTGTGTCATAGTTTAAAAGGTATGCCATGTAGTCGACCGTAAGAAACGGGTCATTTATCGCCACAACATCTATTTCATCTCTGCCGCAGCAAAGCGAAGCCCTAAACAGAAGTCTTCCTATTCGGCCGAAGCCGTTTATCCCTACTTTTATCATTTTAATCTGCCTCCAAACATTTTAAATAATCCACACACAACGGTTTTCTTTCATTTTCTATTTATCTGTCAGTCGTCATTTCTGCATAAAGCCACAATAGAAAAAGCAAGAAGCACAGCGCTTGCCGCAAGAGCGATTGCGCTTAAAATAATATTTAATACCTTCATAACGGTTATGCCTCCTTTTTTATCTGAAATAGTCAACGCCGGCCGCAAATATCTTTTGATCGTGCTCACCGCCGCAGTTTTTATATAAATCCTTTCCAATACGCTCGCTGTGACCCATTTTCCCAAGCACACGCCCGTCAGGGCTTGTTATTCCCTCAATGGCCATTACCGAGCCGTTTGGATTGAATCTTTCGTCATATGTCGCGTAGCCCTTGAAATCAACGTATTGCGTAGCCACCTGTCCGTTTGCCGTAAGAGAATCAAGTGTTTCTCTGTTTGCCACAAAACGTCCTTCGCCGTGGGAAACAGGTATTGTATATACATCTCCGGGATAAGTGTTCCAAAGCCAAGGCGATTTATTTGAAATTATCTTTGTATCCACAAGGCAGGATACATGTCTTCCTATGCTGTTGTAGGTAAGCGTAGGGCTGTTTTCGTCAAGATCGCGTATCTCTCCGTAAGGCACAAGCCCCAGTTTTATAAGCGCCTGGAAGCCGTTGCAAATTCCGAGCATAAGCCCGTCACGGTTTTTAAGCAGATCCTCTACAGCTTCTTTAACAGCAGGATTTCTGAACACGGCCGCTATAAATTTTCCCGACCCGTCAGGCTCGTCGCCTGCGCTGAATCCGCCAGGTATCATTATTATCTGCGACTGCCTTATATCGCTTACCATTTTTTCTATTGACTGTTCAAGCATAGGTACAGTCATGTTGGCAATTACAAGTGTTTTTACATCCGCGCCGGCTTTTTCAAAAGCTCTTGCCGAGTCATACTCGCAGTTTGTTCCCGGAAATACCGGTATAAATACCTTCGGCCTTGCTATTTTTATTTCAGGCTTTGCAAAGCTTCTGTTTTCATAAGAATGTATGTCAGGCTTAGGCATACTCTTAAGCTGTACTCTTGTAGGGAATACCTTTTCAAGCGTTCCTTCCCAGCCCTCAATCATTTCGTCAAGTCTTATCGAAACATTCTTTATCGTTATTTCTTCTTCTTCGGTCGTTGTACCCAAAATTATGGCGTCAAGTCCCATAAAGTCTATTATTCTGCTGTCTGTTATCTCAAGCACAAATGAGCCGTATGCAGGTTTGAAAAGGTCAGCCGGTTCTATGTCCTGATCAAATTCAACTCCTATTCCGTTTCCAAAAGTCATTTTGCTTACAGCCTCTGCAATTCCTCCGCCTTTTACGGTTGAGGCCGAAATACATATTCCCTTTTTGATAAGCCCGTTTACAAGAGCAAACAGTTTTTTGATGTATTCATACTCCGGCAGATTATATTTATCCCTTTTGGCCGGAAGATATACTACTTTGTTTCCGGCAGCCTTGAATTCAGGTGAAATTATGTTCCCCGTTTTTGTAACGTCAACAGCAAAGGATACAAGCGTCGGCGGCACCGAAAGCTCCATAAAAGTACCGCTCATAGAGTCTTTCCCGCCTATAGCCGCAACTCCCATTTCCATCTGGGCCTTAAACGCGCCTACGAGAGCCGCAAAAGGCTTGCCCCATTTTTCCTTGTCGTTTCCGAGCTTTTCAAAATACTCCTGAAACGTAAGGCGTACTCTTTCGTAATCTCCGCCGCTGGCAACTATTTTGGCAAGCGACTCTATTACCGCATAAACGGCGCCGTGGAACGGACTCCATTTTGAAATTTCAGGGTCGTAACCAAAGCTCATAAGCGTGGCTGTAGTCGTTTCGCCCCTCAAAAGAGGAATCTTTGCCGCCATTGCTTGCGCCGGCGTAAGCTGACGTCTGCCGCCAAAAGGCATAAGCACCGTACCCGCACCTATAGTCGAGTCAAACCTTTCCACAAGGCCCTTCTGGCTTGCCGTGTTGAGCTTTGAAATATTTGCAAGCCATGCTTTTTTCAGGTCTTTTTCAATAAGGCCGCTGTCAACGCTTGACTTATTAAAATACCCGTCCTTTTTAGGCTCTTTAACAAATACGTCTGTTTTCTGTTTTACTCCGTTTGTGTCAAGAAAATCTCTTGAAACATCAACAACAGCTTTTCCGCGCCATTTAAGCAGCAGCCGCCTGGTGTCTGTAACCACCGCAACAGGTATGGCCTCAAGGTTTTCTTCATTTGCAAACGCGATAAATTTATCCTTGTTCTCCGCGTCTACAACTACCGCCATTCTTTCCTGCGATTCGGAAATCGCAAGCTCTGTTCCGTCAAGACCCTCGTACTTTTTAGGCACAAGGTCAAGATCTATGTCAAGGCCGTCAGCAAGCTCGCCTATGGCAACCGATACTCCGCCTGCGCCGAAATCGTTGCAGCGTTTAATCATGCGCTCAACTTCAGGATTTCTGAAAAGTCGCTGAAGTTTTCTTTCCGTAGGCGCATTGCCCTTTTGTACCTCTGCTCCGCAGGTGTTTATTGATTCCACATTGTGTTCTTTTGAAGCCCCTGTAGCTCCGCCGCAGCCGTCACGCCCCGTTCTTCCGCCTGTCAAAATCACCACATCGCCTTTTTCAGGCGCTTTTCTTACAACATTTTCTTTTTTTACGGCAGCAATTACAGCGCCTATTTCCATTCGTTTTGCAACAAACCCCTCGTCGTAAAGCTCCGTAACCTGCCCTGTGGAAAGACCGATCTGGTTTCCGTACGAGCTGTAGCCTCTCGCCGATTCGGTAACTATTTTTCTTTGAGGCAGCTTGCCCCTTATCGTATCCTTAACACTTGTTCGCGGATCTCCCGCGCCCGTAACGCGCATTGCCTGATAAACGTAGCTTCTTCCCGAAAGCGGATCTCTTATCGCGCCGCCAAGGCATGTTGCCGCGCCGCCGAAAGGCTCAATTTCGGTAGGATGGTTGTGCGTTTCGTTTTTGAACATTATAAGCCAGTCTTCGTTTTTTCCGTCAATGTCTACCGGTACAACTATCGAGCAGGCGTTTATCTCCTCGCTTGCGTCCATATTGTCAAGTATGCCCTTTTTGCGCAGTGTTTTCATTCCAAGCACCGCCATGTCCATAAGGCATTGATCCTTGTCTTTTCTGTCGCCGTAAACATACTGCCTTTCGTCAAGGTAGCACTGGTATGCTTCTTTAATAGGCACGGCAAATGTACCGTTTTCTATTTCAACGTTTTCTATTTTTGTCTGGAATGTGGTGTGGCGGCAATGATCCGACCAATATGTGTCTATAACACGTATTTCGGTCATTGTCGGCTCGCGTTTTTCGGTATCGCGGAAATATTGCTGGCAAAAAAGCAGGTCTTCAACGCTCATGGCAAGCCCCAAATCGTCAACCATCTGTCTTGCCTCATCCTCGCTCATAGTGCAAAATCCGTCGATTGCTTTCACATCCTGAGGATAATCCATTTTCATCTTAAGCGTTTCAGGCTTATTAAGCGCCGCTTCTCTTGAGTCCACCGGATTTATGCAGTAGTTTTTTATCTTCTCAAAATCATCGTCCGAAATATCTCCTGAAACGATATAAACCTTTGCTTCATTTATGTCAGGTCTTTCTTTTTGTGAAATTATCTGTATGCACTGCATTGCGGAATCGGCTCTCTGGTCATACTGCCCAGGAAGAAATTCAACCGCAAAAACCCTGCTGTCCTGCGGCACGTCAAGTTCTTCTTCCGTAACCATGTCTACCGGCGGTTCCGAAAAAATCGTAGTCTTTGCCGTTTCATAATCGTTTTGTGAAATACCCTCTATGTCATACCTGTTGAGCACTCTTATGCTTTCAAGGCCTTCTATTCCAAGGTTTTCCTTAATATCGGCAAAAATATTAGCTGCTTCAACATCGCAGCCCGGTTTCTTTTCCACATACAGACGTTTAATGTCCATGCTGTTATACCCCTTTTCATACATGCAACCATTTTTATATTTTCCGCAACAACGTTCAAAAACTACGGAGATGTAAAAATTAATGGTATTATTTTACCACTTTAAGCCACATATTGCAACCAAATGATTTTCCCTCTTCCATTTTAACTGTAAACTATACCATTTTTACCTCAAATGTGCTATTATCATAATACTATTAAGGAGGGATAACATGTTTTTTCTGATGGGCATTATGCCGATAAAAAAGCTCATAAGCTACCCCTACAGCCATGTATGCCAAAACTGCGGCGAGATCTGTACTCTTGAGATTACAATGATAGCAAGTTGTCTTAACCTGTTTTTCATACCTGTTTTTGTTTTTGGCAGACATTATTATGTTAAAAGCAGCTGCTGCGGTACGCTTTATGAGCTTGACAAAGAAGTAGGAAATAACATCCGCAAGGGCAAAAACACTGTGATAACCGATAAAGACCTTACTCTTATAAATAATAATTACGAGCCTGTACACAGATGTCCAAACTGCGGATATGAAGCTGACAATGATTTTGATTTTTGTCCAAAATGCGGCAGCAGATTAAAGTAACCCTTGTATCATTTTATCTATCTTTCTTTTGGTGTCTTCAAGCATCTGAGGTACTTTCTGCGGATAAATGTCAAGGGCTTCGGTGCTTATAAAATCTGTTTCGTTTACGCCGTAAAGCAGTTTAAACAGTGAGGATACATAGTTATAGCCGTGGTTTTCGTTTCCTATGTATCCTCCTGATGTTGTTATATAAACCGCTTTTTTTGCCTTTAATAATCCTATGGCACGTCCGGAATCATCATACTTAAAAGCTATTCCAAGCGCCGACACATGTTCAAAATATATTTTAAGCGCCGATGGAAAAGCAAGATCCCAGTAAGGGGCCGCTATTATTATTATATCCGCCAAAGCGAAGCTTCTTGCATCCGAAAAAAACTCGTTTTCAAACTCACCGTTTTCAATCAATTTGTTTCTTTTTTCAATATCCTCTGCGTAATATGGCAAAAGTTTTTCTTCGTAAAGCCGTTTTATTTCTGTTTCACAGCCAAGTTTTTCCTTTGTTTTTTCAATATAATATTTCGCGATTTCAAGTGTTCTCGAATCTTTTCCTCTTATGCATGCGTCAATAAAAAGCAGCTTCAATTCTTCCATCTCCCTTTAACTTTTAATATACAAAAAAGCGCATGGTGGTTTTTGTATTCGCCATGCGCCATTTATACGCTTATGCTTTTTTGAGAAGTCTGTTTGCTGCAAACCCGACGCCAAGCAGTGTGTAAAATACCGGCGTTACCTGCACTGTGCTGTCATTTACAAGGCCGCCTACCAAAAAGCCAAGTATAGCGATAAACAACGCTGAGCCCATAATGCTTGTAAAAGAGTCAAAGCCGCATTTTCTGTATGTTTTTATACTTTCAATAATATATAAAATATATATGCTCAAAAGCGCTATAAGTGATAAAATTCCCGTGTTTACCGCCGTTCCGAGATACATGTTGTGGGGCTTATCCACAACGGTGTTTACTCCGTCATAGTAAAAGCCAACATTGTATTTTCCGGCATAATCGGCCTGAGGGAAGTATATTGCAAATGTATCGGCGCCGTGACCGACTATAATCGTTTTTTTCAAAAGCGGCAGCGTTCTCGACCAAATGTATCCACGGTTTGTTGCAAAGTTTTCGTGGTTTTTAAATCCGAAGGCCTCTGTCTTGTCAAGCTTTATGCCTTTTCCCGAAGGCGACGCAAAATACACTTCACCCTTTATTATTCCGTATTCCCATGTTCTTCTTGCTGTCTTAACATTAATATGGGTATACTGATCTTTTTTCTCTGTTGTAACTGTAAAATAGTCGTTTTCAAGACCTATTGAGTTTCCTTTTGCATCGTAAACGCCTTCAACGCCGTCGTTGGTTGTTTTAATTGTAACTTCATTTCCCGCAAAGCTGTAAATCAGGTTTGCGCCGTCTGTCTTTATATAGTCTATTTTTATAAAGTTTTTTGTGTTGGCCGCATATACCGTTTTAATAACGGTGTTGGCCGCGGCCTGTGCACCCTGTTTAAGCTGCGGTATTATTTTGTCCGTACTAAGTCCCGCCGAAATTAAAATCGCCGCCAGAAGCATAAGTACGCTTACCTTCCATTTCAAAAGGTTTTTATTATATACAATAATTCCGGCAATAAACGTTACCACACATGCAACCATTCCGCCAAGGGATGATGCGTTCCACAGATTATACATCATAAGCCCGGATATCGCCGCAAAAATCGCCTTAAATTTCAAATTCCTGCTTGCAACGGAAAGCATTCCCGTAACTGTAATAGGAAATACCATAAAAAACGAGGCATAGTTTTGGTTGCTGAAGAACCATTTTACCGTGTTTTCACCGTTTCTGGCAACAAGATTTCCGGCGTTTTGCAATTTTTTAGGTATATAAAGCCACTGCGGAATATTCATCAGGTCTATCCCGTTTACCTGAAGCACTCCCCATATTCCCAAAATAAGACACGCGCCTGTAAACGCATACATTATTGCCTTCAAAGTTTTTTCCGTGTATACCGTGTTCATAGACACAAAGAGCATCGCCATGTATCCTATAAGCACAACCGTGCCCTCATGTCTTTCAGAAAAGCCGTAAAAAGCTATATTTTTGTATGACGATACGGCATATGAAAGCAGCACAAGCAAAGAATATACTATCATCGGTATATAGCAGCTGTGCTTATATATCCGGCATGTTTTACTGCCGCAAAGCTTTGTGGCGCCAAGCCATATAAACGATGCGAATGATACAAAAATGAATATACCCATTCTGAAATATGAGTATATATCGCCTTCAAGCTGCTTTGATGTGTACCAGAACATGTTTTCAAGATATGTCCTTACAGCCATTCCCCTTATGGCAAATAAAAATAACGTTACCATAAACAGTATCGGTATGGCATATATTATACTGTTTTTCTCAACCGTTTCCCGCTTTGTTGCAGTGCTGTTTTTAACCTTTTTGCCCAAAACTCAAACACTTTCCTTTCTTCTGCTTCTTTCGCCTTTGGCTGTTGTGGTTCCGTCGGCAACTCCCTGGGTGCTTTCCGGTATAAACAAAATCTTTATTGTCATAAGTATAAGTTTTATGTCAAGCAAAAACGAATAGCTTTGAATGTACATCAGATCCCACAAAAGCTTGTCATACGGGTCTGTGTTGTATCTTCCAACCACCTGTGCATAGCCTGTAAGTCCCGCTTTTACTTTCAGTCTGTATGAAAATTCCGGTATGGCCTTTTCATACTGGCGCGCTATTTCCGGTCTCTCCGGTCTTGGCCCAACTATTGACATATCCCCTTTTATAACATTAAAAAGCTGTGGCAGCTCGTCTATCCTTATCTTCCTTATAAAAGCGCCGAAAGGAGTAATTCTGTCGTCTTTGTTTTTGGCAAGCCTTGCCACGCCGTCTTTTTCGGCGTCAACGACCATGCTTCTGAATTTGTATAAAGTAAAGACCCTGTTGTGTATTGTAAGCCTTTCTTGCTTGTACATTACCGGCCCGCCGTCGCCAAGCTTAATTATAACCGCCGTTATAAGCATAATCGGCCAAAGCAGCGCAATTACGCAGGCTGAAACCACCAAATCAAACAGTCTTTTTACAAATTCGTCAAGAAGCGACAACTCGCCCCTGTTGCATATAAGTACCGGCATGTCGCACATATTAAGCGTGTAGGCGTTTTTGAGCACTATTTCCGATACATCAGGTATAATAAGCACAGGTATGCTCTTTTCAAAAGCATACTTTACAAGCTCTTTTTTAATATTTGCATCTATTTCCGCAAGCACAATTCCTTCGCACTTGTCAGCCATAGATAATATTTTTTCCATGCCGGCCGAAACCGATATCTGTTCCCAAATGCGGAATTTATAGTCGTACCAGTTTATTTTGTCGATTATTCCCGCCGAAAGCCTGTCGTCACAAACGACAAGCATGTCCCGTACATCATTTCTTTTGCGGAATCTTCTTGTACTCCATACAGACCAAAATATTATAAATACCGTGTCTGCAGCCGTAAGCAGCAAAATAGGCATAACTGCAATTACACGTCTGTCTATAAGGCATATCTGAAGCCATATCAGCACGTTTACCATTATCATCGATAAAAACTGCGAGTAAATAAGCTCTGATATACGGTAATATCCAACCTTATGTCCGCCATATATATTTGTAAACACGTAATAAAGTACACAATAAATGAATATAAGCACTGCCGTTCCTTTTTTATAAAGGAATTGAGTTGCAAGGTTATATCGGTAAAAAGCGAACCAGAATATTGTAAACAATAAGCCCATGCCAATAATATTGAAAAGGCTGTCTCCAACAAGCATAAACTTGTTTTTTCTTCTTTTGTCCGAAATTGTTATAACCTCCCCTCAAAAAGCATTTTTTCTGTCGCAAAATACCGCAAAATGCCACTAAAAATCATTTTAACACCAAGTAAAATCATAATCAATATAAAAAAAATGACACATAGGCATTTAATTTATTCTCAAAAACAAAAGACAGACACTATCTTCCCTTTATGGGAAATGCTGTCTGCCTTTATAATTTAAAATCAGAAAATAAAACCGGTTTTTTTTTACTGTGTATTAAGGGTTAGGAGGTAAAATGCCGGTTTTATTTTCTTTTTCGTATATCATATGTCTAAATTCCCGTTTTTATCAAAAATAAGCTCCTGCGGTTCTCCGGCTATTTCAAGTTCGGGATTTTTGTCAACTTCGTCTGTCATCGTTTCCGAAACATATATGTACTCCATCGAAAGCGTATTTTTGATTCGTATTATACGTACTTTTTCCTTGTCTATCTCCGTACATGTCTTTATGCAAAGTTGTATCGTTTCTCTGTCGTTTTCCATTATCATAGGAATTTTTGCAAACTCAAGCACTGTTGACGTAATGCTGTTCGGGTAAGTTATTTCAAGATCTATGTCATCATACAGCTTCCTGCTTATGGCATCAACTATTCCGATCGCATGGGCATTTCCGTGGGTTTCCGGCGTAAGCCTCAGTACGGCGCGTTTTTGTGCCTTTATTCCGCCTGTAGCATATGGGGTGGCAAAAGTTCCAGTTATGTTCGGATCCATACCCTCACCGCTTATATTTTTGCCAAACTCATCCACAATAAGTACGTCGCACTGGTCAAAGTAGAGCTTCGGAAGATATTTAAACGATTCCTTCAAAAGCTTAGGTTCCTCAGTGTTAATCTCGTCAGGTGTAAGAGCAACAAGTTTGCAAGTTTCGTCAAAGCTGTTTTCAAGTATTGCAAGCCCAAAAAGTATTGGAGCGTTTTTCATTATTATTCTTCCGAATTCAGGTACAAGGCGTGACATATATTTAAATCCATTTTTATGGCAACTTTCTGCGCCTTCCTGTTTTCCTAGGCCTATTGTCATCATTTTCATAAGCCCACTTTCAAATTCACCGCGAAAAGCTGTATGCGCCTTAATTCTTCCACAGAGAATTATCCCATCGGAATTCGCAGCGTTTTTGTCTATCCTTACCTCAACGTTTTCCGGTAGTATGTCGCCAACAATCGTGTGGCCCACTACAACCGTTTCCATTGATGATTTTATCTGACATCCCACACTTTCTTCCGTCACACCAAGAGAGGAAAGTATTTCAAGCTGTCCCTCGGCTGTGGCTCCGCCGTGACTTCCCATGGCCGGTACAACAAACGGTATTGCTCCTTTGGCCTTGCAGAAATCTGCTATCGTTTTTATTATAATGGGTATATTGCTTATCCCTCTGCTGCCACAGGTTATACAAATGTTCATTCCGGGCTTTATTTTTGACACGAATTTTTGATTGGAAAACTGGGAAAATATTACCTCCGGTATTTTTTCCACTTCTATCTTTGGCCGTGCAAATTTTTGATGAACTCTAACCATTTTTGGAATTTTTATATCCTTAAGCAGATTTGTTACTACTTTTTCAGACATTTACATCTCTCCCTCTGGAAATCATGCCGTACTCTCTATTAAACTCCTCTTGCGCCTAAAAGCTTAGGCACAATAAGGGTTATCTCAGGTATGTAGGTTATAATCATAAGTGCTACAAGAGTTGCTATCAAAAGCGGCATCAGAGCCTGAACTATATCGCTTATGTTAATTTTTGCAATGTTGCAGGCTACAAACAAGTCAAGCCCTACAGGTGGCGTTATAAGCCCTATCGCAAGGTTTACAACCATTATTATTCCGAAATGCAACGGATTTACGCCAACCATTGTAGCTAACGGCAACAGCAGAGGCACAAGCACAATTATCGCCGAACTTGCGTCAAGGAAGCATCCTGCTATAAGAAGCAGTATATTAATAAGAAGTAATACAACTATTTTGTTGCTTGTTGTAGCTCTTACCCATTCAACCAGCGCCTCCGGAACACCTTGGCTTACTATTACGTACGAGAACGCTGAAGCTCCCATTATTATAAACAAAATAGTAGCAGAGCCTATTGCGGCTTTTACAAGCATAGCCGGGATGTTCTTAAGCTTAAGTTCTCTGTATACAAACGCTCCCACGATAAATCCGTATACTACCGACACTCCGGCCGCTTCTGTAGGCGTAAATATTCCGCCGTAAATTCCGCCAAGAATTATTACAGGCATCAGCAACGCAAAAAACGCATTTTTGAAAGCTGCTAAAGCTGTCTTTATATTTCTTACTTTTTTTACGCCTCTGTAGCCGCGTTTTTTTGATATTATGTAGTTGAGTATTATAAGTACAACTCCGTACAATATTCCGGGTATGAAGCCGCCCATAAACATATTTCCTACAGAAACATTTGACTGAACTGCATATACAATCATAGGAATACTAGGCGGAATTATTATACCTATTGCGCCTGCGGTAGCCATAAGCGCAGCAGCATAACGCTTGTCATAATTTGCATCTTTCATGGCAGGAATAAGTATTCCGCCAAGAGCGGCAACAGTAGCCGGCCCCGACCCTGAAATAGCCGCGAAAAACATGCTTGTTATTATTGCTACAACGCCAAGTCCTCCGGAAACCGAACCTACTATTTCATCGGCAAAATCTATAAGTCTTTTTGACAGTCCGCCGCTTTCCATAAGCGAACCTGCCAGCATAAAAAACGGTATTGCAATAAGCGAATATGAATCACTTGCTGCATATATAAGCTGTGGAACAAGCGATGGCGGAAGAACCTTTCCGCACATTATCGATATTATTGCGGCAAACCCAAGACTTACCGCAATAGGAACATTCAAAAATAAAAATACCACAAGCAATATTAGAATTACCGGCACCATTATAGACATTTACAGCACTCCCTTCTTTTATAAAAGGCCCTCGGAAATATGGCCGCTGTCATTATCGTCTTTGTGGCTGAACTCAGCTGCCATTACCTGTATTATTCTTACTATCGTAAGTGCAAAGCCGACTATAAGAGAAACGGAAATGTATGCTATAGGAAGCCCCATGGCTATAGTTTTCTGCTTTGTTGTAAACTGTTTTCCCGTTACTTTTGCCGAATAATATATGATAACAACACAAAACGCCAAAACAATAACGTAAGCTATTATTGCAAGAGCTTTCTTAAATTTTCCATGAAACAAATTTACTAACGCATCAACACCAAGATGGCTTTTTGTTCTAAATCCAAGACTTATGCCTAAGCATGAGCTCCATACAAAAAGCGCTCTCAATGCTTCCTCGCTCCATGGCATCGAGTAATGGAATATATATCTGGTTACTACCTGCACAAAGCAGATTGCAGTCATTACCACAAAGTTTACCGACAAAACCGCTTCTTCAAAATGCTCGAAAATCTTTATCAGCACATTGCTTTTCACACTGCGTCCCTCCGTTTTTTGTAAAATATATCCCAGCGGCATTTTAGTGCCGCCGGGACAAATTCCTATGCCTTAACAAGCAGCATATTTTTCAGCTTTTTGAAGCATCGTCTACAGCCTTGATAAGTCCGTCCACAAGGTCTGCTCCGAGTTTTTGTCTATATTCGTCATAAACCGGCTCCGCAAGTTTTTTAAATGCCGCTTCTTCGTCTTTTGTAAGAGTTGTAATTGTGCAGCCGGCTTTCTTAAAACCTTCAACTTTCGTCGCATCGTCAGTTTTGATTAGATCGTTTATATATTGAGCCGCATCTTTAGAAGCCTGAACAAATATGGCTTTGTCGTCAGCGGAAAGGCCGTTTATAAATTCCTCATTCCACATAATAAATGCAGGATCCCAGCAATAGGTCCAGTCCGTAATATATGGGCAAACCTCATAAAGCTTGTTTGAATCTATAGCTGCTACAGGATTTTCCTGTCCGTCAACAGTACCCTGTTGGATAGCCGTATAAACCTCACTCATGTTAAGTATTGTAGGATCAGCGCCCCAAAGCTTAAATGAGTCCACAAGTGAATTTGCCTCAGGAACTCTTATTTTTAGCCCTTTCAAATCTTCCGGTTTTTCAACTTTTCGCTTTGAATTTGTGAGCCATCTCATACCGTTTTCACAAATTGAGAACGATATGCATCCGTTATTTTCAAGCCAAGTCATAGCCTCTTTGCCTATCTCGCTGTTATTGAGAGCCTTAAAGCCTGTTTCTCTGTCCGGAAACATAAATGGCAGTGAAAACACAGCATATTTTTCGTTAAATCCCTGATAGCTGAGCCCTGAATGGATCATTATTTGTAAAGCTCCGGTGCCTGTCATTTCAACAATGGATCTGTTGCTTCCTCCTGAAAGTGAACCTGCCGGATAAGCCTTAACATCATATCTCCCGTCTGTTCTTTCATAAAGTATTTTGCCGAGATATTCAAGCCCCTTCTGCCATGGATGCGTGTCATTGAAAGGGTGTGAAGCAAGCAGAACCTTTGTGTTTTTGGTATCTCTTGCTTCAGCCTTATCAGCAGTTCCTGATGAAGCAGCCTTTGACGCTGCTGCAGTACTTTTTGCAGCCGTTGTGCCTTTTGAAGTCGAAGTACCCGAGGAACCGCAGCCGGCAAGTGCTGAAACGGACAGCGTTAAAGCAGTTACGATGGCAAAAATTCTTACTTTCTTTTTCATAGTTTAAAATCCCCCTTTTAATTAGTTTACCCTAATGATGACATATTATCTTTGCCTTGTTTTTGTCATATGAGATACTATGTGTATCTTTAAAATATCACCGAGCACATAGTATGTCAATGGATTTGTTGTTTATTCTTAATTTTTGTTTATTTTGCTTATTTTATCCCTTCTTTAATTATATAAAACATACAATTTTTCAGTCAAACTGTGCTATTTGCTTTTGTGTTTCTCGTTTATATATACTTAATTTAAGTTAAAATCAATATGACATCATATGTATTTGTCAGTCGTTTATCCTTTAATACAGATATGATGTCATGCTTTACCATGACAAATTTTATTTTTACATGCAGATGTATATTTGTTTTTGCAAATACATTTGATTCATTTGTTCTTTTAGCATACATTCCACTGCTGTTGATATATTCTCCGTATCAGCACGTTTTGTGCAAGTAATTGTTAACATCTGCATCGGTAAGGAGCTTGTTTTAACCGTATGTCATATGATATGTGCAAATTGTTTTTAAGAGATCATACAACACATGCCTATTATTTATTTAATTCCTTATTTCCTGTTCTGATATTTGTGTTCGGTTTGTTGCTGAATAATTGTATATTTTTTATAGTTTACACTTTAAATTTATTATGGTATTATAGGCAATATAGTTTTATTCCCAACATTCAAGCGCAACTTATATGTATGACATCATATGTATTTCATCTATGCTTATGTGTTTTAAGTTATGACACCATATCTAATAAATATTTCGGGGAGGCATTAGCGTGGATAGTTTTGTTCCTATATCCAAGGAAGCGGCGGATAAAATAAAAAATATGATATTTATAGAAAAACGTTTTGCGCCGGGAAGCAGGCTTCCTAATGAGGCGGAGCTCATGAAAGAGCTCAGAATAAGCCGCACCAGTCTAAGAGAAGCAATAAAGCTGCTGATTGCAAATAAAATTTTGTATATAAAACGTGGCACCGGCACTTTTGTGTGTGATTTCGATCAGGCCGGCGAAAATATATTTGATGCAGTATACTCTACAAAAAGCATGCAGCTTATAAAAAACTCATTTGAGCTAAGGCTTATACTTGAACCTTCAATGGCCGCTCAGTCAATAGATTTTGCATGTGCCGAAGACATCAGAAATCTGCGCCAAGCCGGAGATTCATGCCGAAGCAAAATCGAAAAAAACGAAAACTATACCGAAGAAGATAAAAAGTTTCATTCCACTATTGCACATATTTCAAAAAACCGCATTTTTGAGGAACTTATGCCATATTTTTATGTGTCGATAGCCAACATTGATGGTTTTAAAAATCTCAGCAAAAGCGAAGCCGCCCTTGCAATTGAGCAGCTCAATAAAAATGCAATAGTATATCATGCAAAAATAACCGATTGTTTCGAAAAGCACGATTCAACCGGTGTGAGAATAGCTATGGAGGAGCATATATACAATTCTCTAAGTATTTTCACAGATCTTGTTGCCGTAAAGCTTTGGCCGTCAGACAAATAAACCCGTTATGCGTCTTTTACCATATACAGATGTTTGTTTTTGTATGCACGGGAAATCAAATGTTGAATTTTGGCACTTTGCAATATATAATAGCTTATAACAAATTTGAAAGGAATGACTTTTTTTGGGCAAATACATTTCCCTTGCTGAGGAAACAGCCGAAAAACTAAAGCACATGATACTTATTGATGAAACATATAAATCCGGCGACAGGCTGCCTAATGAAAACAGTCTTTCTCAAATGCTGGGCGTAAGCCGCACCTCTATTCGTGAAGCGGTTAAAATTCTTATAGCCGGAAATGTGCTTGAGATAAAGCGCGGTATAGGCACATTTGTTAAGGAAAATCCAGGCATGGCATCAAATCTTTTTGATATGATATATTTAAGCGATAAAAAACAGGATTTAAGTGATTCTCTAAATCTGCGGCTTATTCTTGAGCCGGCCATGGTAAGAGCCACCATAACCAATGCTACTGAAAATGAGCTTGACGAGATCGCCCGTTATGAAAAGCTTTGTCGTGAAACGGCCCTTGCCGACGGAAAATATTTCGAGTATGATGTCAAGTTTCACGAAGCTTTGGCCATAGGCAGTCATAATAAGATTTTTGAGCAGCTTACACCGTTTTTGCATCAGTCCATACTGATAATTAACCATTCGGCTCGTGATGAAAAAATAGTGAAGTCTTTTCGCGAAAACGCTGTTAAATATCATAAAAAAATTCTGGACTGCATACTTGAAAAAGATTATGAAGGTGCTGTAATTTATTCTAAGATTCACGTTTATACTGCTATGAAAATAATGAATATAATTTAAAAATATATACAAAAAAAACGGGTTGTTTTCAAAATATTTTTTGATTACACCCGTTTTTTTATTTAGTTTTATTTTATTGAAGGCTTTGTAAGCTCATACGTAACGGAGGTGTCTGAAAACTCAAGCTTCATTATTCTGAAATCCTGATTTATGCTTCCGTCCGCTTTAAACAGTGAAGGCAGATTGATAAATCTTATTCCGTCCTCTACTCCGTTCCAGCATGTTTCGCCTGATGCCGAAACAACAAATACTTCACGCCCCGCATTTTTAATGTCGGCAAGCGCGCTTTTGAAAAGCTGGTATTCCATCTGATCCTTGAAGTTTGAAGGCGCCGTATCCATAAAGAATACAACATATTTGTTCTGAGATTCCATTACATCGTTTTTAAATTTCTGCCACTGCTCAGGCTTTGTGGTTCTGAATCCGCCGTTTGCCGCTGTCATGTTTACAAATGTAACCTTGTCCTTGTAGTATACGGAATAATCATTTTGCCATTTGACGGCGTTTGTTGAAGCAACATCGCTCGCTCCGCCGTATATCGCCATATCCGCATCCTGCTCCAGCAATGAGTTTACCGCGGTTCTTGCCCTGCCGTAAAGATTTTCGTCAGCTACCGCGCCGCTTGAAACAGTTCCGGTCATGTTTACATAATAGTTTCCGGCCTTTCTTGAACCTACCGTTCCCTCGAAGCCGTCGTATGACGCAGGCGCCTGAGGAATGGTCATGTCGTTTGTAACATATGTCTGCGCCCTTAGATTGTCAAAATACATTACCTGAGTATCAGAAATGCTGTTTGAAAGTGCCGCAACATAAATGCATGTAAGGCTTATCGGATATTGTGCGTCGTCAGGAAGCACAGCCTCAACATCGCTCCAGCCGTTCCAGTTTACATTCTTTGAAAAATCTATAACGCTTTGATTGTTTTTCGCGTCCTTAATTATTCCGCGAACCCACTGTCCCGTACCGTTTCCGTAAATCTGAAGCTTAAGGCTTTTGGCTTTTTTGTTTATTGTTACAGGGGATGTAAACTGTAAATACGCAGCCTGCGTTGAGTCGAGAACGGCAAAATTGTAACTGAGTCCAAGAGCCTTGCTTTTGTCGGATACATATTTTTGTGAAATTCCGGCAATTCCGCTTATTGTGTTCGGATATGCCGCAAAATCAAGATACTGTATATTTTCAAATGAATCAACAGGCGTCATCTCGGTTCCCACGTTTACCGAAACATAGCATACTGTGTTTCCGTAAGCACACTCAACGATTCCGGAGCCTGCTGCCGCGGATGAAAACACGTTTCCGTTCAGCGTTCCGAAATTTGTGTAAAATGTTGAAAGCGCAGTCACATCCACAACACTTCCGTCCGTAGCCGCGCCGATTACCTTTATAGGCACATTCTCGCCCTCAGATGCGTATATTGTTTCCTTTTCCGGGCTTATTGAGCGAACTTCGGCTTTCTTGATGCCGGCCTGTGCTGTTGCGCCGTTATAAGAGGCAGTTATTGTCGCCTCGGATGCGTCGCCGCAGGTATAGGTGTTTGCCGAAAAAGTTCCCGTAGGGTCGCTTGATGAAAGTACCAGCCCGTTTTGGGGAACCGCCATTTTGTGTTGGTTGTCGTCATATCCTGTAATGTCCAGTGTGATCTGACCGTTTTTAACCGCCGTTTGCGATGAAGCGGTCATCTTAAGTGAAGTAATCGCGCCGTAAGGGTTGTTGTCGAAAACTCCGACCGCCGTCATTACTTTTCTTGCCGTTCCTTCAGCCGGTGAATTTACAATGTCGGTAGCACCGCTTATATTATCCTTTACAGCCATTGTAGAGGAGCCGCCGCCGTCAAGGTTCATCGCGTATGCACAGCCTTCGTTTTGAAGTATGCCCACGCATTCGTCGATGTTTGCGCCTATGCTTACGTTTGTTCCGCCTGTTCTCTGGCCGTCTACAACTATAAGTTTGAGGGTTTTCTTGTCTGCCGAAAGCCCAAGAAGCGTTCTCGGCTGTCTGCCTGTCGCCATTTCGCCTGTGTCGGCGTTTTTCATGCCGTTTTGCATAAATATTCCGCCGCCTGAAATAGCCGTTTCTATGCTGTTAAGGTCAAATGACGAGGTAACTTTCGTTTCGGCGCTCTGGCCTACTGCCAAAGGAGAAAGATAATCAGTTGCGTTTGTGCCGTTAAAAACAATAAGGTATCCGTTATCCGGAACCTTCACTGTTTCTCCGGCCCATGAAATATATGTAATTACATTGTTTTCCACAACCACTTTGTACAGTCCGGGAAATCTTGCGTCAAGGGAAGATGTGTCATTGAACGCGTTTTTATCTATGTATACAGGATAAATCATCTGCGTGATTTTGTTTATTCCGGAATAATCAAAGACTTTTGTTCCTGCGGCATAAAACTCCATATTTGTTTTGAAGTACCCGAAAAGCGGATTGCTGTTTTTGTCGATAAAAAATGTGCCGAACTGGTTTGAGTCAAGGTTTTTGTCTGTATCAAGAGAAACAACGTCTCCTTTAACTATCTCCGGGCCGAATGATGCCGAATAAGAGGACGTCATTCCGAAATATCCGCTGTTTACGCCGGCGACGGCATTGTTTTCGCTTAAAAGCCTGTCAACCGTTTCCCTAAGCCCGACATCCTTTTTCGAATCCACAGGAGCTATGTTTATGTTTGGGTTCGACATGTCGGTTTCAAGCACATATATGTCAAGCCAGCCTTCGTCTGTCAACGTATGCTTTATTGTATAATTTATGCCTTTTGAAAGCACGTCGTTTGTTATTTGCTGGTAAAGAGTGGTTGCGGCAAATACCGGAGCGGCCCACAGCACGGAAGCCGCCACTATTGCTGCCGTTAAAACATGTTTTAAACTTATTTTTTTCATTTTCCCATCCTTTCCTTATTCCGCGCAGTAAATCATCGCGCAATAAATATCAAAAGCTTCCATAATCGTCACATATAAATATACCACAAATCCATCCGGATTTGTGGCTGTTCACGGTTTCTTAATATTTTTTTAAATTTTGTAACATAAGTGAATGAAATATCTGTCGAAATTTATATGTTTTTATACAGTTTTATCCGTAAAGCACTTTACCTTGCTTCCACCAAGGTAATCGCAAAGTTCCCCCTGATAAAAACCGTTTTCACGCATACTGCTTTCAATTTGGTCGCGTATTTTCCACCAGCTTGTTGCCCAGTTTGCGAACACGGCGTCTTTCGGCGCTCTTGAAACCATGCGTTCAACCTTTATTTCGGAGGAAAGATACCGTAAAAAGCTTATTGCTCTTTTTTCATATTCTTCAACGGAACATATTTCAAATTCACCGTTTTTGTATTGTTCAGCCATTTTTGTATTTTCCGCTATATAAAGCGAATGCAGCTTCACGCAGTCGGTTTTAAGCGCCGACAGTATTTTCGCCGTTTCAATGCAGTCATACTCATCGTCCCACGGAAGATTAAGTATTATATGGGTGCATATCTCAAAGCCGTAATTTTTTATCATAAGCACGGCGTCTATGTATTCCGCAAGCGAATGTCCGCGGTTTATTTTTTCAAGACTCCTGTGCTGTATGCTCTGAAGCCCAAGCTCAAGAGTAATATCGATATTGTGCTTTTCTGAAATTCTTTTAAGCACTTCAAGATATGGTTTGGCCACACAGTCCGGTCTTGTGGAAACTGAAATTCCGCATATATTTTCATTTGCGGCCTGCTGCATATACTGTTCGAAATCTTCCAAAGGCAGAAAAGTATTTGTAAAGCTTTGAAAATAAGCTATAAATTTATTTGCCTTGTACTTTTTCCCGATGTAGTCCATATTTTTTCTCAGCTGCTCACCAACTGAAAAAGTGCCGGACAAACAGTCAAATCCGGCACCTTTTTCATCGCAGTATGTACATCCGCCTTCAAAAAGGCTTCTGTTCGGACACGAAACAGGAATAACCACAGGCAATTTGTACACCTTTTCGCTGTATTTTTCGACAAGAAAGGCTGAATACCTGTAATAAATGTCCTTCATTTTCAGATCACGTATTTCTTTGCATTCTCCGGAAGAGCGTCTGCTTTTCCGCTTATTATGAATGTAAAATCAACGTTATTTTCCTTTGATATTTCTTCGATTTCGGATACGAAACCGGCGATTCCGTCGGTTGTAAGATTTTTGATGATGTTGTGAAGACCGTCGATAAAGATTTTCTCAATATCTCTGTCCTGAGAAAGAATACCGCAGATAAAGCCCGAAAAAGTTTTTTGGTCATCCATGGTATGATTTGTCTTAACAAACCTTATGTTGTAGTGAAGATCGTACATATGGCGGCTGTCGTCATCTATAAATACCACATGTCCATTGGCTGTTTTGGCCGCCTCATTTGCCATTGCAAGGATACGTTTTGTTTTGCCCTCGCCTTTTTCACCTGCTAAAATCTGTATCATTATAATCTCCTCCCATCGGATATTAATCTGCGCTTTTATGAATAAAACAAAAAAGCTCATTATATGACTGTATTTAGCATAGCGCTATAATAATGAACCTGTCTTAAAAGCCTCCTTATGTTATAGTTATTCCACACATATTTTAAAAATCCTTTTTTAAAATTACAAGTATTGACATAAAAAAACTTGTGCATTTTTTCTTCGTCCGTAAATCTCATATATCCCAAAATCAAAAAGCCGATGTTATTATTTGTTAACTTTGCACAATTATTGTTGTTATTGACTCTTTTTAAACATAATCATATTATATTATCAAGATTTAAATTGGAGGAATCAAATATGGATGAAAAAGAAAGACTGCGCGTAGTAAACAAGGTAAGTACGGAAACAATAATAATAAACGTATTGCTGTCAATACTGAAGGTATTCGCCGGGGTATTCGCACACAGCTCTGCCATGATAGCAGACGGCGTGCATACGCTTTCCGACGTTTTGGCTACGTTTGTTGTTGTTATCGGTATGAAGTTTTCATCGAAACCGGCTGACAGCGACCATCCGTATGGCCATGAAAAGATTGAACCGTCAACGTCTGTAATACTGTCGTTCATATTACTTTTAACGGGTATTGCCATAGGCGTAACCGGAGTTAAAAACATCATAAACGGCACTTATGCACGTCCGGGAGTGCTTGCGGCCATAGCCGCTTTGGTTTCCATAATAGTAAAGGAATGGATGTACCATTACACCATTCACGCGGCAAATAAGATAAATTCAACGGCAATGCGTGCCGACGCATGGCATCACAGAAGTGACGCCATATCATCCATCGGTACTCTTGTAGGTATAGTAGGTGCCATACTGGGAGTTGGAATACTTGACCCTCTTGCGGCAATAGTCGTATCTGTAATGATAGCAAAAGTCGGAATTGATATATATAAAACCTCATGCGACCAGCTTTTTGACAAGGCTGCGGACGACGAAACCGTTAAAAACATTACAAATGTTATAATGTCGGTAGAGGGTGTAAAGGGAATAGATGATTTGAAAACAAGAATGCACGGCCCGAAGATATTTGTTGATGTTGAAATTGCCGTTGACGGAAACATTGACGTATACCACGGCGATAAGATAGCAGAAAGCGTTCATAAAGAAATCGAAAAGGAATTTCGTAATGTAAAGCATTGCATGGTGCATATTAATCCATACGAAGAAATCGAAAAAGCTATATAAAAACCTCACTTTCCATATTAAAATCCTCTGCTTTTTGGCCGAAAAGCAGAGGATTTCCCTATGTATGCATTTTTATTTTTTAAGTGTTGTAATTCTTATTTTGTTTTCATCCAAGCCTGTTTTTCGTTTTACTATATCCTGTATCTGCGCCGCCTGCTGGCTTGTAAGATTATCGGCGTCTACCACAACATCCACAGTGCCGTCATCTATTCTAACAAAAGCCTCTTTAAATCCCTTTGCCTTTATCATTTCCTCTGCCGCGCTTTCTTTTTCCATTCTTTCCTGAAGTTCAAGAATGTTTGCGGCGCATTTTCCTTTTTCCGTGTCGCCAAGCGACTTGTTGTTTATCATTCCCTCAAGCATATCCTTCTGCTTTGATCTGCTTTGTTCCCTGTCAAGTTTAGCCTCAATAAAATATGATGAAGCATTGTCTACATTTACGCTGTTTACAAATACCGCGGCTCCCGTATCGTCGCTTTTTGCAGCCGTGGCAGCCGTGCTTTGCGCTGAGGATGCCGCTTTTGCCGTATCCGTACCTGTTTTTGCCGTTATAGGGTCGCTTCCCGTGATGTCATCGGCTATTGTCGATATTGAACCGTCGTTTAAAATTGCGGAATCAAATTTTTTTGACGTGTCATACTTTGAAGCCGAGTCGCCGGATGGCTGATGAAAATTAAGATACCCGGCAGTTGCTATCATTATTACCAATACACCCGCCAAAACGTGATTTTTTTTAACTGAAAACATATTTATCCTCCCATCTTTAATACCTCTATTTTATATTCCGGCACATCTGTAAGCGCCGAAGCCGCCTTCATCAATGCCTCCTTTACCTGAGCGTCAGAACCGCCCTGTGCTATAATCACTATTCCCTCTATTTTTGGCGAAAGTTCTTTTACCACAAGAGGTTCACTGCCGTCCGTGCTGTTTAATGTCACCTTCTTAACTTCCTTTGAATATTCCGAAGCAGTTTTTGCCTCCTCGCTCTCCTGTGACTGTCTTTCGTTTGTTTCGTCGGCTATAACCTTTTCACTGCTTGAAAAGTAGGTTATCATAACCTTTACCTTTCCTGCTCCTTCAATGCTTGAAAATGTCTCGGCCATTCTGTTTTCAAGGCTTGCGTTTTGTGAGCTTTCGTCAGAAGCCGTTTCTTTCTGCTTCGTTTTCCCGCTTTGGTAAGGATAAAGATTACCCGCAAAAATAAGCAGGATTCCCACAAGTACGCCTGTAAGCGCATACTTAAGCGTTTCTTTTTTTCTCAACAGATTTCGCAGCCATTCTTTATTAAAAGCGGCTTTTTCCTTTTTCATTTGTTTACCACCTCAACTTTATCCGCCGCATATCTTTCCTTGATATAAGAAGCAATATCCATATCGGTTTTTTTGTTCAGTACAACCTTTACCGACTCTATGCTTCCTCTTTCAAAAAAATCATCTCCCGCCTTTGTACTTACCGACGCACATTCAACGCCAAAAAGCGCAAGCTCGGATTTTATATCCTCATCCAGTCTTTTTTCCGTGGTTTCTTTAAGAATGTTGTCGTTTGCCGAATATCCGCCTGTATTAAAATACCCGGCGCCATAGTCTGAATCAAAGCTCGGAAAATCCGTTTTGCTCAGCTTCATAAGCGGCGCAGCCGCAGCTAAAACCAGTATAAGAGCGCATGCAAAATCCAGGTATTTTTTATACTTTTCCGGTGCCGCAATACCGGCTGCCGTTGAAATAATCATTAATACAGCTATGTTTTTTATATATGCTTCCACATCAGAAATCATGCCTTTCCCACCTTAAAACACCGCCATTAAAATCACCGCCGAAAATATAAACATCATTGCCGATAAAAATACAGTTCCTATAAGTATCACAAAAAAATCACCTGCTCCCTCAAGAGCTTTTGTAATCCTTTTGTCGCTTACAGGCTCCGTTATTGCCGCCGTTATGCGGTATATTAAAAAAACAGCCGCAAGCCGCAGCACAGGCACGGCACATATTCCGATTGCCGCAATAAATGCCGCTGCCGTAAAGCTGTTTCCGGCCGCCGCCGCGGCAGCTGTTATCGTTTCGGCCGACGATGACAGTATTTCCCCTACTACAGGCACACATTTCACGGCTGTTCTGGCTGTTTTGAACATAAGGGTATCCGCTCCCGAAGCCGAAAGCCTCCAAAGTGAAGCTGTAAAGACAAAGGCCAGTCCGATTCCTTTAAGTGAAAAAGTAAGAAGGCTTTTTATAAGGGCGCACATTGATGAAAAAAAACTGTTTTCACTTATGGCATTTACCATTTCAAGACCTGCCGCCGCAGTTAAAAAAGGAATAAACGCCATGCGCAAAAAAGCTGATGCAGCCCCCGAAAGCCCTATTATAACAGAAGAAGAAAGCGTGCCTGAAGCAATTTTCCCCTGCGCGGCGCTTATGGTTAAAAACGCAGGAAGCATAACGGCATTTATTTTAGCAAAGCTTTCAACTGTTTTTTTTACTTCATTGCACTGCTCATAAAACGCACTCAAAACTATGTATATCATAACCACACAGCATACCAGAAATCCAAGCTGCGACACTTCCTTTCCCGCAAAGGAAGAGCTTAAGCTTTTAAGCAGGGCGCAAATGATAATCAGCGCCATCATTTTTTTCATGTCCTCAAGCTGCTTTCTCACACTCGAAAAAAATATCTCTGTTCCTTTTTTCAGCACCGACTGAGGCGAAATATCGATACCGTTTTTAAATATGTCTTCTGCTTTTTCTATTACGCTTTGTCCTTGTTTTGTATCGGCTTTCGTCATATCAAAAACATCCGGGTAATACTGCTGCGCATTTGCCTTTTCCGCAAAAAACACAGACGCAACCGCAATTATCAATACAATTTTTATTATCAGCCGTTTTGCCTTTGAGCAGATTTTTTTCATATGAATTTTCCCACTTCCTGAATTACCGCCATTACAACAGGCATACATGTAAAGGCAATTATTACCCTTCCGGCCATGTCTACCTTTGACGCAGCCGCATTTTCACCGGCATCCCGGCATATATCGCAGCCAAATTGCGTGATATATGCGATGGCAATTATCTTAAAAACTATCGACAGATATTTATCATCAATTCCGCTTGTCTTTGATAATTGACATATTGTTCGGTAAATATACGATATATAGTCAAAAAGCTGAAAAAAAATCACTATCCCTGTTCCAAGTCCAATAAGAAGCGCAAATTGCGGATTTTCTTTTTTGATGGAAAGAGAAAGTACGGCGCCTGTTATGGCAGTAACACATATCCTCAACATTTCCATATCACAAGACCCCTCAAAGCCTGAAAAGTGTAGCTACTGTCTGAAAAAGCCGGTTTATGTACTGTATTAGCCAGAAAAGCACAACCACAAGCCCCGCAAGAGTTGTCATCATTGCCTGCTCCTCACGTCCGGCCCGTATCAGCACCTGGTTAAGCACGGCAACCAGTATCCCTACGGCCGCGATTTGAAAAACAATATTTATGTCCATATAATCACTGCTTTCCTAAAATATGATTACGCATATCAAAACAGCGCATAAAAGTCCGGCAGAACGAAAAAGTCTTTCGTCACGCACGGATTTTTCGCTCAGCCTGTCACAAACGTTTCCGATATCGTCCATAAGCGCATTTGCCGAGCTTTCCTGCTGGTTTCTGAAATGCCCCAGAAGTACCGATGAAAACGAAAACAGACAGTCCATTTCTTCGGCGCCAAAGTAAAAATATCCGGCATTTTTTTCAACAGCCCTTTGCCAAAGTTCGCCGGCATCCGTATCTTTTTTTTCAGCCGCAAAGCAAGACGCATCCTCAAAAAGCATCGAAATATTACCCTTACATCTGTTTGAAATTTCATCAAAAATATCTGAAAGCGGAATTGATGTGCATCTCATTTCTCCTGAAAAAATACCAAGCGCCCTTTTAAATTCCTCAAGATCCTCTATTATAAACCTGTCCCTTTTTGAAACGATAACTCCGCACAGCCACCCAAAAAACACTACGGCTGCGCATCCAAATACTTTAAGCATAATTTTTCAGCTCCGATTCTCTCTTTTTTTTCATTAAAAATCTCCCCGAATCTTAGCCCGTCCGAAAAACGGAGCACGATATATCTTTCAAAATCCGTATCCGTTTTTGCCTTCAGGTCGCTTATATCATACCCGTGGAACGTACACAGTACCTTTACCCCGCAGCGTTTGATTTCCTCTATGGCTGTAAAATCATCTCCGCCGCCGGCTTCGTCACAGGCTATCACATCCGGCCCCATGCTTCTTAAAAGCATTCTCATTCCCAGCGCTTTCGGCACAGAGTCAAACACATCGCTTCTCGGCCCAATGTCGTTTGACGCATGTCCTTTCCAAATACCGCCTATTTCTCCTCTTTCATCTGCCACGGCCACGTTAAGCCCCGAAATACTTATAGCGCGTATTATGTCCCTCAGAAGGGTAGTTTTCCCAAAACCCGGCGGAGATATTACAGCCGTGCTTTTGAACATGTTGTTTTTATAAATATACGGCATTATGTTTTCCGATATTCCTATCATCTGACGGCAAATACGGATGTTTATGCTGCTTATGTTGTCCACGGCAATAATTTTCCCGTTTTCGCATACCGCATGTCCGGCAACTCCTACCCTGTGTCCTCCCGCGATAGTAATGTAGCCGTTTTTCAGCTCCTCGCTTAACGAATACATCGAATATCCGCTTGCCGCTTCAAAAAAGGCACGTATGTCCTTTTCATCCGGCAAATAAATTTCCTGTTCTTTTGCGCTTTTGCCTTCTTTGCTTAAAACCGTTTCATAATTGGCGTTTTTTATAAATATTCCCTTGTCTGTGCGGATACGTATTTCTTCGGCCTTTTCAAAAAAACGCCTGTCTGTTTTTTCAAGCACGTCCCTTATCCTGCCTCCGCAGGCGGCAAGGATTTCTTCTTTAAGCATTTTTTATCTGCCCCCTTTGTTTAAGCTTATGTACAAGCCGGATTTTTATGAATACTGTTTTGATATTCTCCTTTTTTGCTTTAATTTCATAAAATTTCTGGTATAATTTTTATTAAGCCTTTCAGGCTGCTATTGACATATCCGCACATAAATGTTAATATCAATATAATTTTTTCATTTTATCACTTTAAAGTGTGTTAGTGAAATTTAAAAGGAGGAGATATAAATGATTCTCGTAATGAAACCTACGGCTACCGAAGCCGATATAAAGCATGTAGTTGACATGGTGCATTCCTGCGGACTTAAGACACATCTTTCCACAGGTGAAAGCGTAACAATAATAGGTGTTGTGGGAGATAAGAAAAAACTTATAGATAAAAATCCCGATCTTCTGCCTGGTGTTGAAAGAATACTTCAGGTAACGGAAAGCTATAAGCTTGCCAATAAAAAATTCAAACAACAGCCTACGGTTATCGACCTGGGGTCGGTTAAAATAGGAGGCGATAATTTCTGCATTATGGCAGGCCCGTGTGCAATAGAAAGCCGTGAGCAGATTCTTGAAGCCGCACAATGCGTCAAAAAAGCTGGTGCTACAGTTTTAAGAGGCGGCGCATATAAGCCTCGCACGTCTCCGTATTCGTTTCAGGGTCTTGAGGAAAAAGGGCTTGAATATATGAAAGAGGCCGGAGAAAAAACCGGACTTAAAACAGTAAGCGAGGTAACATCAATAGAAGCACTTAATGTCGCTAAAAACTACGTTGACATGCTTCAGATAGGCGCCAGAAACATGCAGAACTTTGAGCTTTTGAAGGCAGCCGGAAAAGCGAATATCCCCGTAATTTTAAAGCGCGGCCTTTGCGCGACAATAGATGAGTGGTTAAACGCCGCAGAATATATAATGAGTGAAGGAAACGAGCGGGTAATTCTTTGCGAAAGAGGCATCAGAACTTATGAAACAAGCACCAGAAATACCCTTGATATAAGCGCCGTGCCTGTGCTTAAATCAAAAACGCACCTTCCTGTAATAATCGATCCAAGCCACGCTTCCGGCGTAAGAGAATATATTGCTCCCTTAAGCCGTGCCGCTGTAGCCGCAGGATGTGACGGGCTTATAATAGAGGTTCATCCTCATCCTGAATGTGCTCTTTCAGACGGCGCCCAGTCCCTTGACCCTGAACAGTTTGAAAATCTTTGTAACGAACTTAAGCCGTTTATAGCTCTTATGGGAAGGAAGTAAACGATGTTAAAGAAGGTTGGAATAATCGGCCTTGGCCTTATTGGCGGCTCGCTTGCAAAGGCACTTAAAAGCCGTGTCGGAGTTGAAAAAATAGTTGCGCTCAACCGAAGCGAAGATGTTCTTAAGCTTGCTCTTAACGAAGGCGTAATTGACGAGTATACTACTGAGGTGGATTCTTCTTTTTTGGGCTGCGAGATAATTTTCATCTGTACTCCTGTGGGGCTTATATTTGATTATGCAAAAAAGCTGCTTCCTTTTATAGAAAAAAGCTGTATTGTTACAGATGTAGGCAGCACAAAAGGCGGAATTTATGACAAAATAAAAACTTTGTCGGATAAATTCTGCTATATAGGCGGTCATCCCATGACCGGGTCAGAGAAATTCCGGTATCAGGCTTCAAAAGAACATCTTTTTGAAAATGCATACTATATCTGCACTCCGGCTGAAAACGCCGCAGCAGAAAAAATAGCCTTTTTCAAAGACATTGTTACAAAACTTGGTGCCATACCGATAGTGGTTTCGCCGTATGTCCACGACTATATAGTGGCTTCGGTAAGTCATGTGCCCCATATAATAGCAGCCGGCCTTTGTGCAAACGTAAAAAAGCTTGATACTCCGCAAAGCCACATGCACCTTATCGCGGCAGGCGGCTTTAAGGATATAACGCGCATCGCTTCCTCAAGCCCTGATATGTGGGAAAATATCTGCTTTGAAAATAAAACCCAAATACTGAACGCCCTTAATTCCCTTGAGGAAATAATAGGCACAATGAAAAAAAATCTGCTTTCCGACGATCATAAAGCCGTTTACGGATATTTTGACAATGCGCGTCTTTACAGGGATTCTTTTTCAAGCATCACTGCCGGAAGCCTCGTAAAGCGTTATGAGATAAGCGTTGACGTTCTTGACAGGCCGGGTTCCATAGCCATTGTTTCGGTGCTTCTTTCAAGCAACAATATAAGCATAAAAAATATGAATATAGTAAATAACCGTGAAACGGAAAACGGCGTACTCAACATTTCTTTTGCCTCCGAAGCCGAAAGGGCAAAGGCTGTTGACGTACTGCGTGAAATGAACTTTGAAGTGTATAACATAGAGTAAAAAAACAGGCGGTGGAAGAATTTTGAATAAAACAGTAGCTCCGGCTTCAGCCTTAACCGGCAAAATAACCGTTCCGGGCGACAAGTCGATATCACACAGAGCGGTAATGTTTGGCTCAATAGCAAAGGGAACAACACATATTTCAGGCTTTCTTACCGGAGCCGACTGCCTTGCCACAGTTGACTGCTTCAGAAAAATGGGTATAAAAATCGAAATTGACGGTACAGAAGTAACCGTATACGGAAACGGCCTTAACGGCCTTAAAAAACCGTCATCACAGCTTGACTGTAAAAACAGCGGTACTTCTATACGCCTTATTTCAGGCATTCTTGCTCCACAGCCATTTTCCTGTTCTATAACCGGCGATAAGTCTATACAAAAACGCCCTATGGACAGAATCTGCAAGCCTCTTTCGCTTATGGGCGCCAAAATAACCGGCGTTAAAAATGGTGAAAAAATCTATGCACCTCTTGAAATAACCGGCACAAAACTTAGCGCAGTCCATTACACAATGCCTGTTGCAAGCGCGCAGGTAAAAAGCTCAATAATCCTTGCCAGCCTTTATGCTGACGGAAAAACCGTCATAACCGAGCCTGAACCAAGCAGGAATCATACTGAGCTTATGCTGAACTTTCTCGGCGCAGATATTAAAAAAGAAGGAAATAATATAATCTGTACTCCGGTTAAGGAGCTTTACGCAAAAAACATAACCGTTCCGGCCGATATTTCGTCTGCGGCATATTTTATGGCTGCGGCTGCAATACTTGATAATTCTGACGTTACAATAACAAATGTCGGCGTAAATCCTACAAGAACCGGAATTATAGACGTGCTTTGCGCTATGGGTGCAGACATTGCTCTTTTAAATGAGCGTACATTATGCGGTGAAAAAGTTGCCGATATACGTATAAAAAGCCATGCCTTGAAGGCAGTTGAAATTGGCGGGGAGCTAATTCCGCGGCTTATAGACGAGATACCGGTAATTGCCGTATGCGCCTGCTTTGCCGAAGGAAAAACCGTTATACGCGATGCTCAGGAGCTTAAAGTTAAAGAAACTAACCGTATTAAAACAGTTGTAGGTGAGCTTTCAAAAATGAACGCCGATATTTCCGAAACCGACGATGGAATGATGATAAACGGCCACAGCGGCGGATTCCTCAGGGGAGCTGTTACCGACAGTCATTTTGACCATAGAATAGCCATGTCCGCGGCTGTAGCTGCTCTGCGGTCAAAAGGCGAAACCACCATTGAAAATGCTGAATCGGTTGACATTTCTTTTCCTGGCTTTTTTGAGCTTTTGGAAAATCTCAGATAAACGGGGCTTGACTATGAAAAAAATAGTGCTGTTCGGTGACAGTATTACATTCGGTTACGGTGTATACGAAAAAGATTCCATTGCCGCTCTTTTGCGCGCTACCTTGCCGTATGAAGTTATAAACAGCGGCGTAAACGGCGATACAACCCGTGAAGCACTTGCAAGACTAAAAAGAGATGTGCTCGATTGCTCTCCGGACATTCTTACAGTTCTTTTCGGCTCAAACGATTCGGCAATGAGCGACTATTATTATCGTACAAGCTATGAATTTGAAAAAAACATAACCGCGATAATAAATAAAGTTGGCGAAGTTTTCCCTCAATGCAGAATTATACTTATCACGCCTCCGCCTGTTGATGACGCGGTTTTTATGCCGTCAACGCTTAATAAACGGCTTATACCATATATAGAAGCACTGAAAAATATCGCGGAAGTTTCCGGCTGCGAGCTTTGTGACCTTAATACTTACTTTATCCTAAAAAGCAACGGTTCTCTTGAATCATTTCTTCAGGAAGACGGCTGCCACCTTACGGAAAAAGGGTATAAATTGTTTTTTGACTGCTTAAGCGAATTTCTTGAAAAATAAAAAACGCTTCCCTCAAAGGCATCTGCCCTGGGGAAGCGTTTTGTTTGCACCTCTTATTACAAATTTCTCTTTCTGTATGTTATAATTTCGGCATCGGAACCGCCAACGCCATATTCACAAACCAAAATATACTTTTCGTCGGCAGCCAGCCCGTAATATCTTTCGCTTCCTGTTTTGGAAATCTGATTGCCGAGATATATTTTGTTATCTTCAAGCAATTTGAATTTTTGTCCGTTTTCAAGCGTGTATTCGATGTTGATATACGTGCCTTTAAGCGCATTAAGACCTGTTATTTTTACCATATCCTTTATGCCGAGCGCGTTAAATTCCAAAATCAATTGTTCTCTAAGTCTGCATGAATCATATGTGCATTCGCCACAGTTATCACGCCCGTTATTCCGGCAGCATAACGCAACAACGCATTCGCCGCCAAACGGATGCCCGTTTGTTTTTATGCACCCGCCGCATGAAGCTCTTAATTCGCATTTTGTACAGTTGATGCCGCATATCGAAACATTCATACTCTTCCTCCGCATTTTAAAATTTTTCATACTTGTTTTTTTATTATAACATCCGTCCTGTACAACTGCAAATATTGCCGTAATACTGTGCCATAAAAAAACGGCAGAACAAATGTCTGCCGTAAATTTTCATTTCAGCCGATTATAAACGGCTTTTTTAATTTCAGATTTTGAATACGTCTACCATATCAAGCTTTTCCCAAGGCAGATCAAGATCATTTCTGCCGAAATGTCCGTAAGCCGCTGTCTGTTTGTAAATAGGACGTCTTAAGTCAAACCTGTTTATAATGCCCTTCGGCGTAAGGTCAAAGTTTTTCATGACGATGTCTTCAAGCACATTGTCATCCACCTTACCTGTGCCAAATGTGTTTACAAGCACTGACACCGGCTGTGCTACGCCTATTGCGTATGCAAGCTGTATCTCGCACTTGTCTGCAGCGCCGCTTGCAACAATGTTTTTGGCAACATGTCTTGCAGCATAGCAGGCGCTTCTGTCAACCTTAGTCGGATCCTTGCCTGAAAAAGCTCCGCCGCCATGACGCGCATATCCGCCATATGTGTCAACTATTATCTTTCTACCCGTAAGGCCGCTGTCGCCCATAGGCCCGCCTATTACGAAACGTCCGGTAGGATTGATGAAATACTTTGTCTTTTCGTCAAGAAGCTCGGCAGGTATTACGGCCTTTATTACGTTTTCTATTATGTCCTTAACGATCTGGTCGTGCTCTATCTGAGGCGCATGCTGTGAAGAAATAACGACTGTGTCCACTCTTACAGGCTTATCGTCCACATATTCAACCGTCACCTGTGACTTTCCGTCAGGACGAAGATAGTTGAGCACGCCTGTTTTGCGCACTTCGGTAAGACGCCTTGTAAGCTTATGCGCAAGATATATAGGCATAGGCATATATTCGTCTGTTTCGTTACATGCATAGCCAAACATCATTCCCTGATCTCCGGCTCCGTCGGCATCAACGCCCATGGCAATATCCGGCGACTGCTCCTTTATTGATGTTATAACAGCGCAGGAATCGGCGTCAAAGCCGTATTTAGCCCTTGTATAACCGATGTTTCTTACGGTATCCCTTACTATTTTTTCAATGTCAACACTGCATTTTGTTGTTACCTCGCCCATAACGAAAACCATGCCTGTTGTAGCCGTTGTTTCGCAGGCTACTCTTGACATAGGATCCTTTTCAAGCATTGCGTCAAGTATTGCGTCTGAAATCTGGTCGCAGATTTTATCCGGATGTCCTTCTGTAACTGACTCGGATGTAAAAAGTCTTCTTGCCATATATAAATCCTCCTTATGTAAAAAATAACAATAAAAAAAACCCGTCAGGGTTTTCAAAACTACTCATCTTACGCCTGCATCAAAAACGATGCAGCGTGGGAATTGGCACCGATGCTAACGCCGGTTGCCGGGTGTCATAGGGCCCTGTCCCTCGACCACTCTGGATAAGTAAGCTATTAAATTGTTATGCGGATAACAGGACTTGAACCTGCACCACCGAAACCGGGACAAGAATCTGAATCTTGCGCGTCTGCCAATTCCGCCATATCCGCAAAAGCCACAGCTCAAAAAAACGACCTGCTTGATGTATTATACAACACTACATATTAAAGAGTCAATACTAAAATTTCGTCTTAAAAAAAGCGTCCTGCCTTAAGTCATCAATCAGACACAATCAGGCAGGAACGTCTATTAAATTTTCTTCCATTTAAGACTTACAAGGTCATGCCCCTGAACGGCATCCACCAGCTTCTGGCCGAAATTGTCGCTTAAAATATCCTTTCGGTCAAGCATTTCTATGCCAAGCTCGCTTGCGCGCTTATAAATTCCGGTGTCATATGCCTTATCATCGCTGAAGGTCACAATTATTGCCTTTGAAAACCAGCCGCCGAGCCTTTTTTTCTCAATTAAAAGCTCATTAAGTGCGGCAGTCGTCGCTTCCGTCAGCTTACAGCTTACAAAAACAGGCATTGAATTGTCGGTAAAAATAACGTCGATTTCGTTTCCCGGAACCGACCTGTCGTCATATATGTCCCAGTCAATCATTGTTCCAAGCTGAACGTCGGTAAAAAGTCCGCTTCTTACGGCATGTATGTATACAAAAAGTTCAAGCCATACACCATAATTAATCATATATGCCTTGTTTACGGCGTTTGTAAACTCAAAAACCATGTGGTTCGGTGATATGTACAAGTTCCGTATAAACCCAAGCTGTTCAAATTTTTCCATAAGCTTTGGATTTGGCTGCTCAAAACGTCCGTTTTTAATCTTTATTCTCATTGACGCTCTGAAAAGCAGATCATTTTTGTCGGTATCCGCCATTACCTCCTGCATGTAAGAGCATGTGTGCCGCCATTCCCTTATGTTTCTGAATAAAAACCGGCACATGGTAATAATGTTGTCAAACTGCTCAGGCTGCGGCCCGTTATGGCTGTTACCTATAAATGAGGCGCCTATGCAGTCAACATAATCTTCGAGGCTCAGCTTTGCCGCGGGAGTATAGTCGGTTTCGTCTGCTATGTTTACCACACGCCCCTGTATTATGTCGGCATATACTATTTTGCTGTGGGCATCTATTCCGGCTTCGCATCCGGCTATTGTCATAAGCTCGCTTCCGCCTGTAAGGTCAATAACGGCGTTCCCGTTTGCGTCTATAATGCTTTTTGTTTTGTCGTGTATCTGCGCCACTGAGAATATATTTACCGGATATGTTTCAAAAATAAGATTCGGCAGATGTCGCTTAAGGCATTTTTCAAGGCCGATAAACCTGTTCATATCCTTTATTGCGCTGTCGTATATGAATACAGCCTTGTCAGGCTTTATCGACATTATTCCCAGTATGTTTTTTATAACGTCCTTATCATAAAACTCGATCTGAGTAAGCAATTTCAGACCGCCTCCTTATTTTTCCGCTGTTTCACGGCTTTCGTCGTCGGTTTGAGCGTTTTTTTGTGCCTGCTTTGCTTCCTCGGCTTTTTTGTTGAACACCGAGTCAAACTTAAGCTTGGACACTATCGAAGGCGCAAGGTCTATTATCTTGTTGAGTGCGTCCTGATTTTTGATGTTTATAAGCTGCACACGTCCGTCAACTATGGCGATAACGGCATTAGGTGCGATTTTGCCGCCCATGCCGCCTGCACAGCCGTCTTTTCCGCCTTTTTCGTTTCCGCCTGCGCCCACGCCAAAAGTTGCTTCAATAAGAGGGATAAGAGTTATATCTCCTACATGTACCGCTTCGCCAACTACAGTTTTGCTCGATACAAATTCTCCAAGCTTTTCGCATAACGCATTTATGCTCGCATTAACATTTTCTCCCATTTTATACACCTCAGTTTTTTAAGATATAAAGCCCAAGCTTTCTTACAGGCTTGACAAACACCAACTTCAACGCTATAAAAGCTATGTGACCCGCCGTAAAATGTCCTTTTGCCACAACATCTCCATTAAATGAAAGGTTTTCAAAATCTCCGTCAAGAAAACATTCGCCGCTCATAAGTCCGTTTAATATTCCGCCTAAGCCCAAAAGAAATCCGGTATACTCCGGTGAGCCAAGCCCGGCCGTACCGTTTATGTATACGGCCTTCGGAAGCACTGTCTTTATAAGGTTTTTCATCGCGTTTAAAAGTGCCGAAACGGTTGTTGTTTTGTCATCCCACGGCATATCGATTATATAGCCCTTTAAACCTCTGTCCTCCGGTTTTTCCGGTTTTTCCGGTTTTTCCGGTTTTTTTACCCGTTTTTTTGCTTTGGCAGTATTGTCAGGCTTGCTTTCATCAGTCTTTTCGTATTCCCTTATTTTTATCCGTTTTACCACAGGCTCTTTTGTTTTGTCTGTTTCAATTGTCGCCCGCTTTATTATGACGTCTGTTTTTTCCTCAGTCAAAGATTTTTGCGGTATCTGTTTTTGAATGTCTTCCGAAATTTTTTCGGTTGAAAGTATATTTTCTTCTTCGTTTTGCTTTTTAAATTCTTCCTCAACCGCAGCGTCAAAATCCTTCAGGCTTTGACTTCTTGTGTCAGGTTGATTTGATGGAACGTTTTTTTCTTTTTTTGTTCTCGGATATATTTTTTTGCCGAAAATAAATACACCTATCGTATGTCCGTTTTCATCAAAACAAAGCTTTACTTTAAGTATTCCCAAAAGCCATTTGACTTTGCAGCCGCCTTTTGCAGATCCGTTTTTTTCAAATTCCGCAGTATATGAAATACGCGAAAGAAGTATAATTGCCAGCAAAAGCAGGACAGTCCCCACAATTACTGCCAAAATTATAAGTATTATTTTTATTATAAGCAGTACCACACCCATAAAAAACCACCTGCTTTTATTCCTCTTTCATAAGACGGATACCCGTTTCGTCGGCATCCCAGCCCTTTTTAACGGAATAATCGAACATTTCACGTATAACCTCATAAGCGTTATACTTTCCCTCGGCTATTCCCAAAACTGTCATCTGTTCAAAATCAGCAAGCTTAAAAAACGCACTGCTTTTCATAATCTCTATTTTTCCGTTTTCATCGGCAAAAATAATATAAATATTCAATACCGGTATGTTTTTCAAAAGCGAATATACTACTGTTTCTTCATCGTTTGCCGAAATAAAAACATTGTCTATAGCCTTCATGATTTTTTCACCGCCAAACGCAACCGGCTTATTTCCGTTTGCCTGCAACTATTATACCTACTGAATTTGAGCATATACGCACGCAGGCGTGCCTGCAGGCGCGGATATGCGAAAAGACGCATTTGCGCAGCAAATGTACCGAAGGGACTTTAGTCCCCGAGGTATCTCCGCTTACATATAAAACTATTATACCATAAAAGCGGAGAAAAAATGAATTTGAGCATATACGCACGCAGGCGTGCCTGCAGGCGCGGATATGCGAAAAGACGCATTTGCGCAGTAAATGTACCGAAGGGACTTTAGTCCCCGAGGTATCTCCGCTTACATATAAAACTATTATACCATACCCGTCATACTCAACACAATGTTTATATTCTCTTTATTTTAAAACCCTTAATCAATTCATATATTCCCATCGCCAAAAGAAAAGCAGCAAACAGTCTTTTTAATGTTCCGCTTGGAAGACTTAAGGCTATGACGGCTCCGAATATTGAAGCCAAAACCGCCGCTGAAACAACGGTTTTTATTTTTTTTACTTCAAGGTTTCCGTTTTTCCTGTGTATTATTACCGCCACGGCAGCCGAAGGTATAAAATACATAAGGTTTATTCCCTGTATCTGCTGCTGTGAAAGCTCCGTAAAAAAAGTCAGAACAGGAATCAGCAGCACTCCTCCGCCTATTCCCATTCCTCCAAGCACTCCCGAAAACAGTCCGGCCAGAAATAAAATCATAAAAACATCCTCCATGCTGTCAAAATCATAACCGCTCCGAAAATTATGTGCAGCCATTTGTCAGAAATTTTATTAAGCAAAAAAGCGCCGGCCGCTCCGCCTATTATTCCTCCGGATGAAGCAAGCGCAATGCTTTTAAAGTCCACATGTGCCTTAAAAAAATAAATCGCCGCCGAAACAATTGATACGCATAAAATTATAAGCACAGCACTTGCATGGCTTTTATGCGGCTCAATGCCGTTTTTTTCAAGCATATATACGCAAACCGTGCCTCCGCCGGAGCCAAAAATACCGTTTACAAAGCCGATTATTATTCCGCTTAACACGCTTTTTTTGCTGTTCACATAAAACAACTCCTTTTCGGTTATTATTTTTGCCAAAAAAACGGTTATTATGTTATACTTGTTTCAACAAGTAAAAAAGGAGCGCCTCAAAAATGAATATACTGCTTGCGGCTCTTAACGCAAAATATATACACACGTCACTTCCTCTGCTGTCGCTTAAAAAATATGCGGCTTTTAAAGGCATACAGGTCGATACGGCCGAGTATACGATTAATAATGACCCAAAGGCGATACTTGCCGATATATTCGAAAAAAAGCCTGCTGCCGTAGGCTTTTCCTGTTATATATGGAATATAGGCATTATAATTGATATAGCTGAAAACCTGAAAAAAGTGCTTCCCGAAGTGTTTATTTTTTTAGGCGGCCCCGAAGTAAGCTTTGACAGTCGAAAAATGCTTGAAAATTTTTCCTTTATTGACGCCGTAATCCGTGGTGAAGGCGAAAAAAGCTTTGCTCTTTTGGCTTCGTTTCTTAATTATGGCACGCCGGCACTTTGTGAAATCCGAGGGCTTTCGTATAAAGAAAGCGGAAAAATACTTGAAAACCCAATGGGAGAGCCGCTTTCACCGGATGAGCTTCCTTTTGTATACGATTCTCTCGATAGTTTTAAAAACAGGATATTGTATTATGAATCTCAAAGAGGCTGCCCGTACAACTGCCGGTTTTGCCTTTCATCTCTTGAAGGCGGAGTGCGTTTTCTCTCTGATGAGCGAACAATCAGGGATATAGACTTTTTCCTTAAAGACAATGTGCGTCAGGTAAAATTTGTAGACCGTACCTTCAACTGCAATAAGCGCCATTCCCATCTTATCTGGAAACACTGCATTGAAAACGACAATGGCTACACCAATTTTCACATGGAAATCGAGGCCCATGCCCTTGGCTTTGACGAAATAGAATACCTGAAAAATGCAAGACGCGGTCTTTTCCAATTTGAGATAGGCGTTCAGTCAACAAATCCACAGACTCTGGCCGCAGTTAGCAGAAGCGCAGATTTCGAGTCTTTGGCTGCCAAAGTAAGAAAAATACAGGAGGCAAAAAACATACATGTCCATCTTGACCTTATCGCCGGTCTTCCGTACGAGGACTATGTTTCCTTTGCAAAGTCCTTTAACGATGTCTTTTCGCTTCGTCCGCAACAGCTCCAGCTTGGCTTTTTGAAGCTTCTGAAAGGCTCCGGCTTAAGGCATGACGCCGATAGATACGGCATTGTGTATGATAAAAAAGCTCCGTACGAAGTGCTTTTTACAAAATATCTTTCCTATAGCGACATGCTGAAGTTAAAAGCTATCGAGGATATTGTTGAAACATATTACAATTCGGGCAAAGCTGTAAACACCGTTTTTTATACCGCTTCTCTGTTTTGCACGCCGTTTGAGTTTTTTGAGGCTTTTGCATCTTACTGGCACAAAAACGGGTATCACAAGGCAAATCACGGCAAACAGGAGCTTTATACGATTTTTTACGAATTTTGCCTTCAAAGCAAGTGCTGTGAACCATGCAAAGACACAATAGCCGAGCTTTTGAAATTTGACATGCTGCTTTGTGACGATCTGCACGCTTTATATTTTTGGAAGTATGATGACACTGAATGTATAAGGGAATTTAGGCACAGATTTTTCAGTGATTTTGAAGCAGTAAAACGTTTTGCTCCGGAGCTTTCCGGCTTTTCACCACAACAGCTTTCAAGAATGTGCCGGCTTTCGCTTTTCTCATACGATGTGCTTGACTACAATGCCGAAAATCCATCCGAAATAAAAAACACACCAACCTACGTGCTTTTCAACTATTCAGGCCGTGACAGGATAACCAATCATGCCTGTGCCATAAAAATTAAGGAGTGATAAAAAATGACGGAACATGAACGAATAACCGGTATCCTTTCCCTGCTTGACGAACATTACGGGCCCGTAAAATGCTATCTTAATCATGAAAGCGCTTGGCAGCTGCTTATAGCCACCATTCTTTCCGCCCAGTGCACTGATGAAAGAGTAAATACGGTAACAAAAGACCTTTTTAAAAAATATACGTCTGTAAAGAGCTTTGCTGAAGCTGATATTACGGAGCTTGAAAACGACATTCGTTCTACAGGTTTTTACCACAATAAAGCCAAAAATATAATCTCCTGCTGTCAGTCGCTTCTTATGCTCTATAACGGAGAGGTTCCGCAGGATATTGACAAACTTACATCTCTAGCCGGAGTCGGCCGCAAAACGGCAAACGTAATCCGCGGAAATATATTCGGCATAGAAAGCATTGTTGTCGACACTCATGTAAAACGCATATCAAAACATCTTGGCCTTACAAAAAGCGACGATCCTGTAAAAATTGAATTTGAGCTTATGTCGCTTTTGCCAAAGGATCACTGGATAAGCTACAATACCCAGATAATAGCCCTCGGAAGAACGATATGTGTTGCCAGAAAGCCAAAGTGTGCCGAGTGTTTCCTTTGCGCTTTGTGTCCGGACTGTACGAAATAAGAGCTTTTTGGAGGCGTTTTATCTATGATTCTTTATTTTTCGGCTACAGGAAACAGCGAGTATACGGCAAAATACATAGCTTCTGCCTTAAACGATAACGCCGTTTCAATTATCGATTGTATGAAAAACAATATTTTTTCATTTTCTTTAAGACCAAATGAAAACCTCGGATTAGTATTTCCAACCTATGCCTGGGGTCTTCCCGACATTGTTTGCAGATTTTTGAAAAAAGTACAGTTTTCATCCGATAAAAAGCCGTATGTCTTTTTTGTGGCTACCTGCGGGTACACTCCCGGAAGATGCGACTTTTTTGCAAACCGTTACATGTCAAAAAAAGGATTTCCGCTTGACGCAAGCTTCAGTGTAAGAATGCCCGATACCTGGACACCTATATTTAATGCAAGCGACAGCCGAAAAAATTCCGTTAAAAACGCAGCTGCCGAAAAACGTATATCCGACATTTGCCGCTTTTTGCAAAGCAAAGCTCATGGCAATTTTATGCAGTTTAAGATGCCGCTTGTATTATCTGTTATTTTGTATTATGCCGCATACAGCCTGATAAGAAGAACGGCGTTTTTGCACGTTTCGGATTCCTGTACAGGCTGCGGACTTTGCGCCAGTAAATGTCCGGATAAGGCAATAGCCATGAAAAGCGGGAAGCCCGTCTGGATAAAAAATAAATGTGAAATCTGTCTTGGCTGCCTTCACCGGTGCCCCGCGTTTGCCATTCAGTATGGTTTCACAACCAAAAAACATGGTCAGTACATAAATCCTCACACAAAAATTTAACGCATTAAAAAAGGTATTCCATATTTTGGGAATACCTTTATTTTTTTATTCTGTTTTGTTTTCTATTTCGTTTTCAAAAAGCTTTGCACATTGCGCAATTATCCTTGCAGTGCCTTCTATGCCGAATTTCCCGCTGTCTATGCACATATTATAGCTTTCCGCCCTGCCCCATTTTTTGCCTGTGTAAAAATTATAGTAGTTTGCTCTTTTTTTGTCTATTTTGTTTATTGTATCTGTAATCTTTTTTTCGTCGTCGCCGTATTCCTCAACTGCTCTTTTTATTCTCTTTTCCATGTCACAGTATATGAATACGTTAAAAACATCATTTCTTTCCTCAAGTGCATAATCAGCGCAGCGCCCTATTATAACACATGAGCCTTTTTCCGCAATCTGTTTTATTGTTTCAAACTGAGCCAGAAAAAGCTTGTTGTCCAGAGGCAGGCTGTCGCCGTTTGCTCCAAGCACAAGTGAATAAAGGAAGCTTCCCGACGGCCGCTCGTCGTTGCTTTTAAGCACTTCTTCGCAGTAGCCGCTGTTTTTTGCCGTTTCCGTAATAAGCTCTTTGTCATAAAAAGGCACCCCAAGTTCTTTTGCCACAAGCTCGCCTATTTTTCGTCCGCCGCTTCCGTACAGACGTCCTATCGTAACTATTACATTCGACATTTTTATTTCCCCCTCTGATTTATAAAAGGCTCAAATCTTATTTATCAAATTGCTCCGATGCTATATGCCTTAAAATATTTTTTAATTCCAGTACCTCTTTTTCACTGTAGTCCTTAAGTACCTCTGCATTTACTTCATCTATTATCTTTGTAATAGGTTCTTCAAGATCTTTACCCTTTTGGGTCGCTATTACCTGTACCTCGCGCCTGTCCTCAAGGTTAACAATCCTGTCTATAAGACCGTTTTTTTGAAGCCTGTCAAGAAGCCCGGACACTGTTGAGGTTTCTATACCAAGCACCTCGGCAAGCTGCTTTGGTGTTGCGTGACTTCTTCCCCAAAGACAGCGCAGAACACTGTACTGCGACGGTGTAACGCCGTATGCCGAAAGCCTTAAGCTTAAATATTGAAATACATTATGCTGAGCAGCTGATAGCAAAAAATTGATGCAGTCTTTTAATTCCATATAATTAATACCTCGTCAGTTCATACGTTTTGACATTTCTATATAATTTAATTATATAGAAAACTTTCGAATCTGTCAAATGTGCCTGATTTCACCTGTGATTTTCGTATAAAACGCTGTTGAACTCTGCTCCCATAAGCAATATAAGCGCGGTTATAAAAAGCCAGTACAAAAGCATCATCACAACGGCAATCGAACCATAAAGCAGTGAATAGTTTGCCATGTTTTCGGCATAATACGAAAATATCGCTGAAACAGCAAGCCATATGACAGTTGCTCCGGCCGATCCCGGCAAAATATCCTTGATTTTAAGCTTTATGCAAGGCGCAATATAATAAAGCAGCGTTACCGATAAAAACGCACTCAACAGCAGTATTACTATCCGCGTGTCACGCCAGACATCTATGGCTTCTGCCGATATCCCCAAAAGGCTTAATATGGCAAAAAACACATTCCGGCCTGATACAACTGTCATAAACGTTATAAAAAACATAAAATATACCAAAAGCACAAACAGCAGTATTATAGCATGTTTTTTCAAAAATCTGCGGTTGTTTTTTATGCCATATGCGCGGTTTATTCCCTCCATAAGGTTTTCTATAAACCTTACCGGAAAGTATATCGTAAAAAATCCGCTTATCACAAGCATCTGCAAACCGCCGTAGTTTGAAGCATATACAAGATAATTTCTTACAAGAGCCGCGATTTTCCCCGGCACTATGCCTCTCAAAAATTTTTCGACGCTCTGCGGGTCTATGCCTATACGCGCTATAAATATGCTTGTCAGAATAAGCAGCGGAAAAAGCGAAAAAATCATATAGTACGAAAGTGACGCCGAAAAACGTCCTATTTCATCAGAAAAATATTTCTTCGCAAGCCTTTTTAAAACATAACCGCCCTTCATTTTTAACATCTCCGAAAAAGCAAAACAGCGGCCTTTTGCCAGCCGCCATTTTCATTATTTGTAGTCGTCAGTTCTCGTGCTCATTCCTTTTTTCCTAAGCAGATAGTTTACGCTTTTTGCAACCAAATCATAAATTACCGCAAACAGCGGAACACCGATTATCATTCCGGTTATTCCCCAATAGCTTCCGAATACAAGTATTGAAAAAATTACCCATAATCCGGATATTCCAACCTTCGCTCCAAGAAGCTTAGGCCCGAGAACATTTCCGTCAAACTGCTGAAGAAGGAATACAAATACCAGAAAATACAGTCCCTTCAGCGGATCGGTAAGAACCACCAGTACAAAGCATGGTATGGCTCCGATAAACGGCCCGAAAAACGGAATTATGTTTGTAACGCCTATTATAACGCTTAAAAGCGCCACATACGGCATGTGCATCATGAGAAGTATTATATACGCCATTATGCCTATAATAAGCGAGTCTATAAGCTTTGCAACTATAAAACCGCCGAAAGATCTGTCTACAAACCTGAGTTCTGTTAATGTTATTTCCGCGGCGTTCTTTTTTAATACAGCATAAATTATTTTTTTTGCCTGAGCCTTAAGCTTTGCCCTGTTGCAAAGCATATATATTGAAACTATTATGCCTATTATCAGGTTTTTGAAAAATACCACCACTTCCCAAATGCTGTCTGAAAGTGTTGTAAGTATCGGCTGTACGTTATTTATCAACATATTTTTAACATAATTTATTGCGTTTTCATAACCGTTTGCCGTAAGATCAACCATCTGCTTTGGCGTATTCGGATTGCTGGATAAAAGTTTCTTTATCTGCATATCTATCTTAACCACCCATACAGGAAATTTTTCAATAAGCCCCTGTATGCTTTCTATTATCTGCGGCATTACAAAGCTCATAAACAATACAAAAAGCAGTACCAGCGAAATATACGAAAGCAATATTCCCAGCCTGTCCGCAAACTTATCTGATATTTTTATTTTGCTTTTGTCTTTTGAAATACGATTTATAAGCCTTTTATAAAAGCCTGTTACCGGCGCCAAAACATAAGCAATGGCCACTCCGTAAATAAACGGGCTTATTATACCAATAAAATTGCTTACTTTCTGGCATAAAGCCGAATACCTGCTTACAGAAAAATATATAAGCACACAAATGATAAATACCAAAATAAATACGCCCATCTCTATGAGCTTTTCCTGAACTCTTGGCTTCATCAAACTTTTCCCCCATGATATTTTAATGCTTATATTGTACTTCATTACAGTAAAAAAATCATCATTAATTTCGCATTTTTCAACAAATAGTCATAATGTGTTTATAACATTACATTTTTGTCTGTAATTCAGTAATAATATATAATTTTTTTGCTTTTAAAAAAGCAATATTTTTCGTATATATTTTTTATCATATCCTGTGTTTTTTGTCATATAATATAATTGTGAGGTGATAATTTTGAACACAAGCCAAAAAAATCTTATAAAAAGTATTGCTCTTCCGCTTGCTGTTGGCGCAGTATCAGGCATTATAACAAGCGGCAGCATGAAAGAATTCAAAAATCTTAATAAACCGCCGCTTTCTCCGCCGGGCTGGCTTTTCCCTGTTGTATGGACAACCTTGTATGTACTCATGGGGCTTGCGGCATATATCGTCGAAAACACCGGTAATGACAGCAGTGAAACACGTAAAGCCATGATTATATATTATGTTCAGCTTGCGGTAAACTTTCTTTGGCCGATATTTTTCTTTAAATTCGGAAATTATCTTTTTGCCTTATACTGGCTTATACTTTTGTGGGTGCTTATAATAGCAACAATGGCGTCTTTTTCACACATATCCAAAAAGTCGGCCTGCCTTTTGGCGCCGTATCTTTTATGGGTAACGTTTGCCGCATACCTTAATTATTCAATCTATTCTCTCAATTAAGCTTTCTACAGGCCGGGATGTCATTCCGGCTTTTCTTTTTGCGCTATGCCTTCTTTTATAACCGCACCTATAAGCCGCTTGGCACCGTTTTTTATTTCTTCGGCAGGAACGTCAAGTCCCTTTCCCTCGCATATAAAATTCCAGAGTCCCCCGCATAAAAATCCGCTAAGCATCTGAACCGGATACCGGTAATTGATATTCTTTCCAATTTTAAGGCTTCCTACACTGTTTATGAGATATTTTGAAAAGGAAAGATACAGATTGATATTTTCCTTTTTAAGCGAAAACGGAAGAAGCGTTTCATCCTTATAAAACAGATCCACAATGCTGTCAAGCAGATTGCAGTAGCTTTGCACAGGATCGCTTTCGGCGTTGTTTTTTTCCTCAAGCTCGTAAAAGCGCATATCTACCACCTTCGCCATATCGCAGAACATTTCCTCGGCAAGCGCAAATTTATCGGCATAATATGTGTAAAAAGTAATGCGCGTAACATTCGCCGCAATACAAATCTGAATTACCGTTATATCATCTATGGGTTTTTTTGACAAAAGCTCCATCAGCGTCGTTTTCAGTTTTACTTTTGTCTTGCTTATTCTTTTATCCTCTTTTTCCGGCAAAAATGTCACCCGCTTTCACAATATTTCTGTCTTATTTTATCATTTTGCATTCTTAATGTCCACATACCAAATTTAGATGTATTTATTTTGCAGTTTTTGGAAATATAAACTTATAAATAAAATATTGCATTTTCAGATACTTATGATATTATAACAGATGTATAAATAACTTTCAAACCATTAATTTTGGATTGTGAAAGCAGAGGTGCAGTAAAATGAAAATAATATTCATAACACCGGCTCCGGCGCTGCGAAGGCTGTCGTCGTACAGGTTTGCCGGAAAGCTTTACGGACAGTCAAACTCGATTACGGGGCCTTTGATTCTTGGCGGAATCCTAAAGCGTGCCGGTCATGAAGTGGAAGTATACGAAGAATTAAACGGAAAGGTGGATTTTAACAAGCTTTATGACGCTGACGTATTTTGTCTGTCGATAATGACCTCAAACGCTCCCCGGGGATACGAACTTGCCGATATGATTCATCTTAAAAGCGCAGCCAGGGTTCTTATAGGCGGCATACACGCAAGCGCAATGCCACAGGAAGCGCTGAGACATGCCGACCAGGTAATAACCGGAGAAGGTGAAAACGTAATCCTTGACGTGGTTGAAGGCAGGATAACCGATTCTGTTGTGTGTGCAAGGCCAATAGAAAATCTTGATGACGTGCCGTTTCCTGACTATTCCATATTAAAAACGCCCTACAAAGCCGCAAACGTAATTACAACGCGAGGCTGCCCTTTCAGCTGCTCATTTTGCTCCACGTCGCGTATGTTTAAGCCATACCGTAAAAGAAGTGTAGAAAATGTAATGAAAGAGATACGCATGTATAAGCAAATGGGCTTTAAGTACATGAATTTTGAAGATGATAATTTCACAGCCGACAAACAGCGGGCAAAGGAAATCTGCCGCTGCATAATAAAAGAGAAGCTCCAGTTTAAGGAAACCTTTTTCTTCGGCCGAACGGATTTGGCAAAAGATGATGAGCTTCTTACCCTGCTTAAAAAAGCACATCTTACGCGGGTTCTTATAGGCATAGAATCTCTTAATCAGGCATCTCTTGATTCGATAAATAAGCACCAGAGCATAGACGATATAAAGGCGGCGGCTTTGGCCTGCAAAAAACACGGCATACGTCTTATAGCAAGCATAGTTCTTGGCATCGACTGCGACAAAAAGGAGGATATACGAAAGGCAGTCGCTTTTACAAAGCAGATAGACGCCTACCAGCTTCAGCCAGCCGTGCTTACGCCTCTTCCCGGTACGCCTGTGTACGATCAGTTTATAAAAGAAGGCCGAATGATATCGCGTGACTGGACAAATTTTGACCTTATGAACGTTACCTTTGAGCCTAAAAATATGACTCCGTGGGAACTGCAGGAAGAATTTTTCCGTGCTTCAAGAGAATTCTATAATTTTAGCTCAGCCTTTCGCATAGGCCGGATATTTGGTTTTGAATATGGTCTTCGCCGGTTTGGCTTTGCTTTTTTTGCCAATGCGGGTCCTGCCGCGGCACATTTTTGCGCAGACTATATACCGTCGAGCTTTTACTACCGATTAAAGCACTGCAAATACAAGTGCATTGTTGAAACAGCAAATAAAAAGGGTGAGAATTTATGGAAACCGGAAGTTCAAAATTAACGTCAAAGCCTATGAAAATCTGGCTTTGGCTTTCAATAGCCGCTGCAATAGCAGGGGCCGTAATGCTTTTTCCGATAGGCGGCACCGCAGTAAATGTTTTGTTTGTTATTATTAAAGCCGGTATGATAACAGGTCTTTTGCTGCTTTTGGGCAAAAACACAAAAGGGTTTGCCGTATGGATACTTTTCAGCCTTGGCGCAATAGTAATGACTCTTATAAAATGGCATAATACCGGACGAATGACTTTTCTTTTCATTCTTGCCATAATAACTGACATTTTAATGCCTGCTGTTGCCTTGACATATAAAAAGTAAAAAAACAAAAAAGCGAGTTGTTTTCAAAGACATTTAAAATCATTGAAAACACTCACTTTTTTTATACTGCATTGAAAACAGATTTTATCAATACGCTCAGCCTATCAAAAATCTTTCAAGCGCTTTATAAAGCGTCATAGGTTCGATAGGCTTTGCAAGATGCAGATTCATTCCGCTTTCAAGCGACAAATTTACATCTTCCTGAAAAGCGTTTGCCGTCATTGCTATAATAGGAATGCTCTTGCTGTCGGCCTTTCTCATGGCACGTATTGCCTTTGTCGCCTCAAGGCCGTCCATCACCGGCATACGTACATCCATAAGTATGGCGTTATAATATCCGCATTGTGCCTGAGCAAATGACTCCACGGCTTCGGCACCGTTTTGGGCAAGCTCCACCGTACAGTTTTTCGATTCAAGTATATGCTTTGCAATTTCTGCGTTTATTTCATTATCCTCGGCTAAAAGCACACGTTTTCCCGAAAAATCAAAGTCACGGCTTTCTTCCGGCTCGGTTTCATCTTTCTTCTTTGAAAATACATTTTCAAAGGCTTTCGTTACGGATGAGGCAAATATCGGTTTTTTCATAAACATATCTACCCCGGCAGCCCGTGCCTTAAGCTCTATATCCGCCCAGTCATAAGCCGTCATTATTATTATTGTCACCTCAGGCCCAACAATCGTTCTTATTTTGCGTGCTGTTTCTATGCCGTCCATATCCGGCATCTGCCAGTCCAAAAGCACAAGATCGTAGTCATTATGCGCCTTGTGCATACCGGCAACTTTTTCAACGGCATCCGCTCCGCAGTCCGCCCACTCAGCCTTTAATCCTGCGTCGTTTAAAATCATCTGCGTATGGCGGCATATTATAACGTCGTCGTCAACTATAAGAGTAAACAAAGGCTTTATAGGCTTTTCGCCAATATTTCTCCGGCGGACATCGTCTTCTCTAAGCCCAAGCTCAACCTCAACAATAAAATTTGACCCTATGTTTTTAATTGAATGAACAGTTATATCGCCGCCCATAAGGTTTACAATGTTTTTGGATATTGCAAGGCCAAGTCCGGTTCCTCCGTAAGACGATGTGCGGCCGCGGTTTTCCTGTGAAAACGGCTCAAAAATGTGCGGCAGAAATTTCTCGTCTATACCTATTCCCGTATCAGATATTTCAAAACGCAGTTTGGCTCTTTCCCTGTTTCTTGCCGTCTGTTCTATCATAAAATGTATTTTTCCGCCCTTAGGTGTAAACTTGACGGCATTTCCAAGTATGTTAAGCAATACCTGCTGAAGCTTTGTGGCATCTCCCACATATCCGGCCTCGGTATAGCTTTTAAGCACGCAGTCGTAATCGATTGAACTGTTGCGGCATTGTTCATAAAGAATGGTGTTTATTCCGTTTATAATTTCCTCAAAATCAAAAGGCTCGTTTTTAAGCATCATTCGTCCGCTTTCTATCCTCGACATATCAAGTATGTCGTTTATAAGCGAAAGCAGAAATCTTGCCGATATACCTATTTTCTGCAAATGATCCACCATTGCAGTTGATATATCCTTTTCCTGAAGGGCTATGGCATCAAGCCCGATTATTGCGTTCATCGGTGTGCGTATTTCATGGCTCATGCGTGATAAAAACTCTGTTTTTGCAACCGACGCCTGTTCTGCCGCGGCAAGAGCCTGAGCCATCTTTTCTCTGTTTTCCCGTTCTTGCTCAAATATTGCCGTTACATCTGTAAGCAGCATTACCAGTATGTCTTTGTGGGTATCAAGATAAAAAATATCCGTTTTAAACTTCCTGAGCGGCTTTCCCTCAAGTTTTTCGCTGTATTCATTTCTTGTATAATAAACCGTATATACAGGATTTGCCTCAAGTTCGTCCTTTACTTTTTCAAGCTCAAGCTTTTGCATGCACTGCTCGCTTTCAGATGCCATAATATCGTTTTTACATATCATTTCTATGGCTTCGCCATACAAAAGGCCGTTAAAATCAGTTCCGTTTTTATCTGTTGTGGATTTTACAAACATTTTTTTCGTCTGCAAATCACAATACGCTACTGTAACATAGTTTGTGCTTATAATCCGCTCTGATATTTTTTCGTTTATTACCTGCTCGTTTATGTCCGAGGTATAAAAAAACGCAATAAGATCACCGGATTCAGGTTCCGGAAGCATTTCTATGCTTGACGATACCCACCGCACAACATTTCCGATTCTCCTTCTGTAGCGGATGACAGATTTGAATTTCCCTTCGTTTATTGCTTTTCGCACTCCGTTTCCTCCGCAGGAAGAAAGATAAAGCTTCCGGCCTTCGGCATCAGGTATGCGGTTTGCAACGTGCAGCATTACGTTTCTGGTTTCGCTTTGCGGATCTCCTATAGCCGGCGCATAAATATCCGCCTCACGTCTTACTGTTTCGCTTACATCAATATCCATAAGACCGGCGTCGGAAGTTACAAGGTTTGCCTGTGAGTTTTTTGTAACATTAAAAGAAAAAGCCTCAAACGTACTGCCCTCAAGTGTCTTTATGCGTACCTTTTCCTTTTGCAGTCTTTCTTCAGCCTTTTTCTGTGCCGTAACGTTTGTGGCATAGCCCTGAACCTTTATAATATGCCCTGTTTCATCTTTTACGGCTAACATCTTTGCCTTAATCCAAAGATAATTCCCGTCATAATACATCCTTGTTACGCACGCCGCTTCATCGACACCGGCATCTATATCGCTTACCATTTTGCGAAAAAGTTTAGCGTCGCCGTTTGACATTTTCATATATCTTATAAATGATTCCGGATAATTTTCCCATTTGACAGGCAGCTTTGAATAATGCGAATTAAGAATATATATCTCAAGATAATGTTTTGAAGGAAAGTATGTATAATACTGTATATCCGAATTGTTTATCGCTTCCTGAAGCTCGCTTCGGCCTTCTTCAAGACGTTTTTCGGCCTGCTTTTGCTTATCCAGATTTGTGTATGAGACATAATAGTATTTAAGGCCGTCCTTTTCATACGCAAAGCTAAACTGGGCGTCTATCCAGTGCAGTGTGCCGTCCTGCGACGGTGTGCGGTATAACACCCTTCCCTGAGTGTTTTTGTCTTCTTTCACCCTGGCATATTCTTCATTCACCGTTTTGCGGTCAGGCTCATATACCATTTCAAGCGCGTTTGCGCCTATGTATTTGGTTTCAGGTTCCCGTTCCATACAGTGCACGTTGAAAAAGCCTTCGTTGGCATAGTCAAGGAAAAAAATCCCGCCGTTTTCATGCAGTATTCCCACTCCTCCCGGAATATTGCGTATGAGGTCAACATATTCCTTTGCCCTGCGCGTTTCACTTTCAAGATTCATTATTTTCGACACATCATGCCCTATGGCATATAATCCTATCGCATTCCCGTTTTTGTCAAGCACGGCCTTTTTCCATGTTTTTGTCCACCTGTGTATACCGTCTTTATCCGGTATGCGTTCAAGCACTCCGGATATTGCCTTGCCTTCAAGCACATCAATATCGTCCCTGCGGTATTTTTCGGCAAGCTCCTTTGAAAATATTTCAAAATCATTTTTACCTATAATTTCTTTTGCCGAAGCAACTCCGGCCATTGCCGCGAAAGCTTCCGACGCTGCAATATATACGAAATTCCGGTTCTTCACAAATGTATAATCTTCGTCTTCATAAAGCATAGTGTTGAGCGCGGCTGCCAGAGCCTCGTTTTCTGCCGTACCTGAAGCATTATCACACATAACTTTTCACTCCCCGCCTGTCTTTGGCACAGGCAATACAAAACATCGTTTTACTTTATTAATAAAATCATTTCCTCATACAGTCTTTGAGGTTCTATAGGCTTTGCAATATGTCCGTTCATACCGCAGCTCAGGCATTTTTGTACGTCATCGGCAAAAGCGTCTGCGGTCATTGCAACAATCGGTATTGTCTTTGCATCGGTTCTTTTAAGGGTTCTTATGCGCTCAACCGCTTCGTAGCCGTCCATAACGGGCATACGTATATCCATAAGAATTATGTCATAGAATCCCTCTGCCGAGCGGCTGAAAAGTTCAATCCCCTCCTGACCGTTTTCTGCAGTTTCCACTATCATTTTTTTCTCTGAAAGCAGCGCCTTGGCTATCTCCTGGTTAAGAGGATGATCCTCGCACATAAGCACATGCTTTCCTTCAAGCACTGACATATCGGCTGATTTTTCTTTTGACTGCTGATACTTCTTTTTAGCCTCCGATACTGTTGTGCTGTTTGTCTGCAGTTGTATAGTAAAGGTCGTACCCTCGCCTATCCTGCTTTTTACTTTAATTGTGCCGTCCATAAGCTCGATCATTTTTTTTGCTATCGCAAGGCCAAGACCGCTTCCGCGCCTGTCGGATACATCATCGCGGCCTTCCTGTGTAAACGGTTCAAATAAAACCTTTTGAAATTTTTCACTCATGCCTATGCCGTTATCTGTAACCTCTATTTTTGCCGCAAGCTTTCCCTTAGCATCCATGGGCTTAAATTCAGCTTTGTACGTAATTTCGCCGCCTTCGGGAGTATATTTAACTGCGTTTGACAAAAGATTAAACACAATCTGGTTCATACGCAGCTTATCCATAATAGGCACCTTTCCCTTAGGCACGTCTATCAACGCTTTAAACTTCTGTCCCTTTTCCCGGCACAGCGGCTTAATTACGGCATCAAGGTATTCTTTAAATTCCTCCGGCGGATATGGCTGCGGATGAAGCTCGATTTTGTTTCTTTCCGCTTTTGACATGTCAAGTATATCATTTATAAGTCCCAGCAAAAATTTTGAAGACGTATCTATTTTTTTTAAATATTCTGCCATATCCGGTGTATTTTCCAGTTTTCCGGCAAGATATGTCATTCCTATTATACCGTTAAGCGGCGTGCGTATATCATGGCTCATGCGCGAAAGAAAATCCGTTTTTGCCTCATTTGCGCTTTGTGCCGCCTTAAGGGCTTCCTGCATAAGCCTAAGCTGCTCCTGCTCCTGATCATAAACAGCCGTAATATCCGTCTGGGTATTGATAAGCATTTTTTTAGACTGGTCAAGCCAGTTGAACTGTACCTGCTTGCGCAGAATGTCACCTGTTTTTGAGGTACACCTGAAAACGAATGTATACTCCCCTTTTTCAGCCATTTCCGAAACCACTCTGCTTAAGGCAGTGCAGTTTAAAAACAGTTCTCTGTCCTGCAAAACAACGTATTCTTCAGCCAGTTTTTTGCGTACCGTATCATAATCCACAGCCTTGCTTGGCTCAAGAGTTCCAAACTCCCACTCGCGTTTTCTAAGCTCAAATGTGTTTGCCGCCAAATTGATAAGCGCTATATGGTCATATTTTTCCTCGGTTATACAGCTTACGATATTTTCTTCTGTTTTCCTGTCTGTAACATTAAGCGCATATGTAACGGCCTCCACATCTCCTGTGGCCGGGTTTTGAACCATATTTACAAAACCGTCTATCCATATTATGCTTCCGTTTGACGCAATCACCGGATACTCAGTTGATACTTCTGTTTTTCCGTGTCTGTATGCATCCAAAAGCTTTTCGCGCGTAAATGTGTTTTTGTATTCTCCCCTCAGTTTATCATCGGCAATGATACTGCCGTTGGCCTCAAGATAGCCGTCAACGGTTCCCGAATTCTGCTGAGTCAGCACAGAATCATACGGGCTTTGACCGTCGCCGCAGGTATTTTTTGTAAGATTCAGTCTGAATGTTCCGAGTGAGTACGGATTTACCTTTGCAATCTGCCGGTACATACTGTTGTACTTTTCTTCTTCAAGCTTTTGCGCCGTTATGTCCATTCCAATGCCATAGGCCGACAACGGATTGCCGCATTCGTCAAAAACCGTTGTGTATGTTATTCTTTCACAGCGCGGCTGCACGCCTGTTATTCTTTTATACCAAAATTCACAGGAAGCTTTAGGCTCTCCTGAATCCACTTTTTTATAAAGCTCAATCACTTTTGGGTAATCCTTTTCATCCACCCATTCTGTTACTGACCACGGTACGTTTTCTATTACTTTCGGAATCGAGAATTTTTCACAGTCAATCGTTGTGGCTGAACTGTCCGAAAGTATAATACGATGATTTTTAATGTCATATACCCAAATAGAAAGATTTGCAATTTCAGCCGCCGATTCATACATCTTACGGCTTTGTATCATGGCGGCCTCAGCCTCTCGTTCGGCGGTAATATCCGAAACACATGAAAAATATAAAAGTTCGTCGCCGTATGATACCGAGCGCGCACTCAGCTGGTACCAGTGCGGCTGTGTATCTTTATCTCTGTAATAGCGGAAAACGCATTTAACCGATGTAGACGGAACCGCCAGAGAATGCATACTTTTTTCCACTTCTTTCCTGTCCTGGTCAGGAATACGGTCAGGCACGATAAAGTCTACCTTTGATGCACTTTCAACAGGCACTCCGTAAAGCTCGCAGATAAGCGGATTCATCGTCTGTGATATCGTTTTTCCGTTTTTTATCCGCAGCACTCCAACGCCGACAGGGATGTTGTTTACTATTATTTCAAGCTCATGCGCATGCTGTTCAAGCTTAAGTTCGTTTTTTGCTTTGACAAAGGCGTTGCCTACCGAATATGCAAACGACAGCAAAAGTTCTGCGGAATGCACCATTTTTTCAATCGAAGGGTTATCAGCTCCTATAAATCCTATAAGCTTTCCTCCGGAAATTATAGGTGCCTCCACATAGCTTCTGATTCCCTGCTTTGACATTATCTCAAACTCATCGGGCTTGCTTTCCTTTATTGTTTCTATATCCCTTACAACCACGCATTTTGATTTTTCAAAATCCGGCAGCCATCGTTTCATATAGCTTACATCTATATTTTGCAGATTGTCTATTTCGGCAACTATGCCCTCACGGCACCATTCGTATAAATTGCTTGCTTTTCCGTTTTCAACATTGAATATGTATGCGCGGTCGGCTTCATAGTATCTGCCTATTATTTTAAGCACTTCATTCAGGCCGTCATCAATGTTTTCCTGCTCGTTAAGCATCTGTATCGCCTTAAGCTGGCAATCCTCCGCATCAAGCATATTTTGATATTCCGCCTGTTTAAGCTTCATATCTGTTATATCGTCAATATACTGAACGAAAGCCTTATGCCCGCACCAGTTGATGTATTCTCCCGAAAGTCGTTCCCATTTTTTCCGTTCATTGCTGAAACGGTCTTTGCTCAGCACTTCGCCCGGCTTTATCCGGTTTAAGAAACAGTCGTCGCAGGGATGATCTATTCCGTGTATGTATGAATAGCAGGTTTTTCCGGCATAGCTTTCATTTTCTTTTTTTCTGTACTCTCTTGCGGCACTGTTGGCATAAAGAATCTGCCGGGTATGGCAGTCGCTTACATATACCATTCTGTTTGTATGGTCAAGTATTGTCTGATAAATATCCGTTTCAACGGAAGCATTTGTGTATATCGACAAAACCACCGGTTTTCCGTCCTTTTGGCCGCATAGCCTTGCGTTTACATGCGCCCAGTCAATACCAAGCTGTTTGTGATACACTCTGTAGTAGCAGTTTATCGGTTTTCCGGTTTTTATGCATTCTTTTACCTCATCCATAAGAGCCGGAATATCATCCTTAAGTACAAAAAACGTGGCATCTTCTGCGGAAGCTTCCATGTATTCTTCCATAGTCATTCCGTTAAGCGCAGGAATTTCGTCTGAAATATAAAGCGTTTCTATTTTCCGCCCATTGACCCTGTATATTGCCACATTTCCGGGAGTAACCCTTTCAAGCAGCTCCAAAGTTTCTTCAGTAATTTCCATAGTAAGTATCACCCTTCACAAGGACACCTCACCTGACAGCTGCAAAAAAACACGCCCCGGTCTTTCAGACTTCCTATCCTTGTCACAAACACATTTGCTGCAGCGCATCAGCAGATACATTAAAACATTATAGTATTATTATATCAAACAATATGTAAATATCAAAACGTTTCTTGACTTTTTTCAAAAGCTTATGATAAAATATTTTCAAATATAAGCGAAGATACCTCTTTTCGCATATCCACTCTTGCAGACAGGCCTGCGTGTGTATATGCTCAAATCCGTTTTACTCCGCTTTTATGTTAAATCAGTTCCGGTCGAGTGGCTTAACGCGTAAATCCAGATGGGTTTTGCGCGTTTTTTTATTTGCCAAAAACAAAAAAATGAAAGGATGAATTTGTAATGCCAAAAACAAAGCTTCAGGGAATATTTTTCGGTGCCGTGATGTCGGTGCTCATGGCCTACGGTATGGAGGTGTACAATGTGTCGCGCAATATGGGCGGCTTAAGCAACGCCGTATTTATTCCGGCCTTAAAGGAAACGTCTTATATGGTGATATTCGTATTTGTAATATCCACATTGGCAGGCAATAATTTTGCTCATAAAATTGCCTTTTCAATAGTACGTCCCGAAAAAGACAACCCGTTTTTCATAACCGTTGTCATTTCCTGCTGTACTGTATGGTTCATGTGTCCGGCCATGAGCCTTGTAGCAACGGTTGTATTTCAAGGCTTAAGTGCAAGCTTCATTGCCGACTGGTTCAAAACAATAGGCAGGAACTTTCCAATGGCAATTTTCTGGCAGCTCTTTTTTGCCGGCCCTTTAACAAGACTTATTTTCCGTACGGTTTTCTGCCGCGAGAAAACTCCTGACGCATCGCCTGCACAAACAGCCGAATAAAAAACATACTGTATCCTGCATGATTAACCGAGCTTATTGCGGCCTTTGAATACAGCCGTACATTATTAAGCAAAGCTAACCGGCTTTTTTGAATCTGTCACAATATTTCTTACATGTAACCTGGATGGCTGACGTTTTTTCAAAATCAATATTATCATCCGCTGAAGCATAATACTAACAGCGGCTCATACATCATTTTTTGTGCATTATAAAAAATATGAACCCTCGCGGGCCATGCGCCGTGCAAAAATCAAACGTATACTGTTATCGTCTTATATGTTTTTGCTTAAAATATTTTTGTGAAAGGATGCGCAAATAATGAAAAAACTGGTTGGAATACTGTTTTTTATAGGCGGACTGCTTCTTTTCGTTTTTGGAATAAAGTCCGGTTTTGCGGATTATTCCTACATAAACACTGCAGCCTATATCAATGACGGACATGTCGATTCCGGCAATGAAGGAAAATTCGTTATCGCCTCCGGATCCATTAAAGCCAAAGGAATCGCATCCGACACGGATTTTTCCGTAATTGCCGAAGGAAGTCCATTCTTAAAACGCCGTATAGAAATGTTTCAGGTGTATCTCACAAGCAACAAAATTCTCAGTTGGAAATGGTCGCAGAATAAAGAGCCAAATGTTGAAATAGGCAATCAGTATTATACTAATCCGGCCTTTCCAAATGAGCCAAAGGCCAAAGTTTCTTATGTTCCCGCAACAATAGGTAACGGAAACCTGCTTTTGGGCGAAGATTTTCTTAACGCTCTCAGTGTCGATAAATATTATAATTTTACAGACTATGAACCTGTGCAGATAAGCGGCCTTTCCGAAAACGGCGGTAAAAAATACGGTCTTGAATCTGATGAAAACAGATATATAACCTCTAAAGAAAAACCGCATAAAGGAGATATTGCCGTGTCGTTTTTCGCATCTGATCCAAATCAGCTTAAAGAATTTACTGTGCTCGGCATACAAAAAGACGGTGTCATAATAACTTCCAAAGATGATAAATCCCAAATATGGGACAGACTTCTTACAAAAGACGAAGTTGCTTCCTCAATGAAAAATAACGGTACAAAAGCGTCAGTAATAATGTCGGTTATAGGCGCACTGTTTGCCGTTATCGGTATTTTCATGTTTAAATCCGCATTAAATTCATTTAAGAATACTGCAAACCGCACAGCATAAGTATTGTTAAACGGCTATATGAAAAATCAGGGCTGGGATTCATAAATCCCGGCCCTGATTTTTATTTGTTTTTGCTCTGATCGAAAAGCCAGTCGCGCACGCTTTCCGCTTTATAGGCATAGTCGAAAGAATACATGTGCTCGCTTGTATCGGCCGGTGTTCCGGCAGGAAGAACAGTGCCTTTTTTCCATGTAATGCAGTTTATAGGTTTTCCCTGGGAAATAACGGCTTTGGCCGCATCTGAAATTTGGCTTTCAGACCATGTCGCGTCCCACTGTGTCTGTGATAACGCTGCACCGGCGTTGTTTAAAACCGGTATAAGCTCCTGCATTCCGCTGTATGCCTTTGAATCGCCCTCCGCTGCAAAATAAAAGAATTTTTCGGCGGCAAGTCCTTTAAGCGTATTTGCGTCCCATTGACCGTCAACAAACATTTCCGCCGCGAAAAGATCCGGATGCTCCGAAGCAAGTATCATTGTTGTCATACATCCCATCGACTGTCCTGTGGCATAAATACGGTTGCTGTCAACAGAATACTGTGACGTAACTGAATCAAGAAGTCTTACTGTAAGCTCGACATAATCCGTTGTTACATATCCGTTGTGGTCGTCCAAAACGACATCCGGATATTCAGGCACAAGTATAAAGCTCGGGTGCTTTTTCTGCTCTGCGTCAGTTGCCCATATAACTCCGCCGTAGCCCTGTTCAAGAGCGGCTTTCGCATCTTTTCCCACAACGCTTGAATCCGGTATAAAAAGCACAAGAGGATATGTCTTTGACGAGTCATAATTTTCCGGCACAAAAAGATTGTATGTTACCGAAAGCCCTGTCTGAGTGTCTTTATATGTGACCTGCGTGAATTTGCTCTCAACATCGCTTAAAATCCCCTGAAGGACTGTGTCGCCGCTTTTGTCAACGCCTCCTCCCATTGGCTGCTGTCCTTTTGCAGACGCGGCCTGAGAACCTGACGCCGCTTGGGATACTGATGCTTTTGCCGACGTCTGTGCGCCTGAAACAGCAGCTTTAGAGCTTGTTGCAGCAGTTTTAGAGCTTGTTGCAGCAGTTTTAGAGCTTGTGCCTGTACCTCCGCACGCGCTGCAAAACACAGCCGCTGTTGCAATCAATGCTCCTATAATCAAACCTTTGTTTTTTTTCATATAAATACCTCCTGATATATTGCTGTCAATTTTAGGTTAGATTATTGTATCACAGCACGCAAAAAATTTCATATGCTTTTTTAGCAAAAGCAGAAAATACTTTCCACAAATGCCTGCTGTTTTTTCGGTATAAAATGCGGCTTACCCTAAAAAGCACAACAAAAAAAGCGGCCCAATATCACCGCTTTTTTTATCTGTTCTAATTTTATTCTCCTATAAGCTCATAAGCTGAAAGCGCCATTATCTTTGCTGCCGCTTTCATTTCCTCTATGTTTGCGTACTCGTCAGCCTTATGCGCAAGCGTCAGACGCCCCGGGCCGTAAACTATGCACTTTTCAAGTTTGCCTTTTTGCACAACATACTTCTGGTCGTCCATTCCCGGGCTTATTGAAAACTCCATTTCGCGGCCGAGAACAGCTTTGCCGTTTTTAAAGAATGTTTTTACAAGGTCCGTGTCTTTAGGCACAAGTGTCGGATTGTCGTTTCCAACAAACTTAATTGAGTAGTCGCTTCCAGGCATCTGTGCTTTAACCTTTTCAAGGGCTAAAATTATCTGTTCCTTTGCCCATTTTGTGCTGTACTCCGGATTAAGTCTCCAGTCAAAGCTTATTGTGCATTCGGCAGGAACCGTGTTTATCTTTTCTCCGGCATGTATTTTGGTAACGGTAAGCGTTGTTTTTCGACATGCCGGCGGATTAACCGGAAGCGCAGTAGGTTCGGCAATAAGCGGCCCTATGTCTTCTTTAACGGTATTAAGCAGTCGGTTTGCAAACTCTATCGGGTTTATGCCTTCGCTTGGCATACAGCCATGACTCTGCTTTCCTTTTATTGTAATGTCAAACCACAAAGTTCCCCTGTGTCCTATACATACCTTGTCCACGTCAAGGCATTCCGTAATAACGCAGTAATCGGTGCTTTCCTTTGTAAAATATCCGTTTTCCACAAGGTATCCAACTCCGGCCTGTCCGCCGCTTTCCTCGTCCGGCGTTGCGGAAGCGATAAATGTGCCTTTAAGCTTTATGCCGGCTTTTTTAAGCGCCATTGCCGCTATAAGCTCGGATACTATGCCGCTTTTCTGGTCTGCCGAACCTCTCGCATAAATATTTCCGTCCTTTATCACGCATCCGTACGGGTCTGTGCTCCATCCTATGCCTTCCGGCACAACGTCATAATGCCCTGTAAAATGGATGTTCGGCCTTTCGCTTTCGCCTTTCATCGTGCCTATAACGCTTATTCGCGGCAGTCCCTGTCCGTCGGGAGCAAGGTCTGAAAGGCGTTCCTTCGGCACCGATACATACTTCACTTCCATACCGATTTTTTCCATAAAATCGCCTATGGCTTTTGTACATTTGTCATAGTTGTACCCCGGCGGGTTTTGAGTTGGTATCGAAAATATATCGCATGCCAGCTTTACAAGCTCGTCACTTAACCCTTCAACTGCCTCATTGATTTTTTCCGCAATTTCCTCGTTCATCATAAGACCACCTCTGTTATATTTTTTTAGCAAATTTCGCCTTTAACGACTTATTTTTTCAACCGTCACTGCTTTGCCATTATTTGTACGGCTGTTTTTGCTTTTTGAAACAGAGTACCCGAAGCTTCCTATCTTTTCACCCAGCGTGTAGTATACGCCATGAGAATAACATATCGGGTTCGTTTTGTCAAAATGAAATTTCCCTTTTTTATCAATAAATCTGCGGCTTACATCTACTGCCGTAACCTCCGCCAAAAACATGTGGTGTGATCCAAGCGGTATAATTTCCTTCACCCGGCATTCTATGTTTACCGGACATTCCTTTATTATAGGCGCCGAAACCGTTTGCGCCTTTGCCGGGGTAAGGTTTAAAGCCTCAAACTTGTTCACATCGCGTCCGCTTTTTACCCCGCAAAAATCGCAGGCGTAAGCCAAATCCTTTGTAGTAAGGTTGATTACAAATTCGCCGCTTTCTTTAATCATTTCGTAGGAATACCTTTCCGGCCGCACCGAGATATAAGTCATAGCCGGATTAGTGTTTACCGTTCCCGTCCAGGCGATAGTGATTATGTTTGTTTTTGCGCCGAAAATTCCGCAGCTTACCATAACGGCCGGTACAGGATAGACGAGCGTTCCGGCCTTCCAAACTTCCTTTTCGTAATTATCCTTCTTATCCAAAATCTACCCACTCCTTATTGATATAATTATATTACCTGCAGCATTTTTGTAAAGAGTTTTCAAAAATGTTGAAATATCGGCTTTTTTAAAGTAACATGTAGATATCAATTGTTGCCGGAGGAAAAAGCATTGGAGCTTCCTGAAAAATATACTGAAAAAATAAAGACTCTTTTGGGTCATGAATATGCGCAATATGAAAACACTTTTAAGCAGCCTGCTTTTGACGGAATACGCATAAATACTCTTAAAACCGATAAAGAAAGCTTTAAGACCTTAAGCGGATGGAAGCTTTCGCCTGTTTTGTGGTGTGATGAAGGCTTTTACTGCGATGAAAATTTACATCCGGGAAAAAGTATTTTTCATCATGCCGGCCTGTATTATATCCAGGAGCCGAGTGCAATGTCTGCTGCTGCCGTGCTTGATGCAAAGCCCGGAATGAAAATACTTGACATGTGTGCTGCTCCGGGAGGAAAAACAACTCAGACAGCGGTAAAAATGGCAAATGAGGGCCTGCTTTTTTCAAACGATATAAGTACCGGCAGAGCAAAAGCCATTGTAAAAAATATCGAGCTTATGGGCATTAAAAACTGCATAGTAATGAGCGAGAACCCGAAAAATATAGAGGACAGATTCGATTCTTTTTTCGACTGCATACTCCTTGACGCTCCCTGCTCCGGCGAGGGAATGTTCAGGAAAAGACCGGAGCTTATAAAAAGCTGGAATGATGACATGCTTGCTTTTTGTGAAAAAACACAAAGAGAGCTGCTTTTTTCGGCAGGCAAAATGCTTAAACCGGGCGGATATATGGTTTATTCAACCTGCACCTTTTCTCCGGACGAAGACGAAAGAGCCGTCGAAGATTTTTTAAATGAAAACAGCGGCTTTGCTCTTGCCTCAATCGACGAAAGCTTTGGCTTTGACAAAGGCCGAAGCCTGTGGACAAAAAGCGGCGACGAAAAGTTTTCCATGTGCGCAAGGCTTTGGCCGCATAAGCTAAACGGCGAAGGTCATTTTATAGCACTCATCAAAAAAACATCCGGCGAAAGTAAGCCTGATTATGAAACTGAAATAAGCGACAATGATAAACGGATAAATATTTTTAACGCCTTTGCCGCTGAAAACTTAAATATAAAATTAAACGGAATTTTTAAAGTAATCAACGACAATCTGTATCTTTGCCCAAGCATCACTCCAAGGCTTAAAGGCTTGAGGATACTGAGAAGCGGCCTGCTTTTGGGCGAGTTTAAAAAAGACCGGTTCGAGCCGTCGCAGGCTCTTGCCATGTATCTGAAAAAAGAGGACGCAAAAAACACCTGTGATTTTGTTCTTAACGATGAACGGGCAATACGTTATTTAAAGGGTGAAACAGTTGAGTTTGAAGGCAAAAACGACGGTTGGTGTCTTGTGTGTGCCGCAGGCTTTCCTTTGGGCTGGGCAAAGGCGCAAAAAGGCCGGCTTAAAAACAAATATCAGCCCGGGTGGAGAATGGAGTAAAAAATGTCTTTTTTACCTGTAACTAAAGAAGAAATGCTTGAAAGAGGCTGGAGCGAGCCGGATTTTGTATATGTATGCGGCGACGCTTATGTGGATCATCCGTCATTCGGAGCGGCCATAATATGCAGGCTGCTTGAAAGCCGCGGATATAAGGTCTGCTTTTTGGCGCAGCCCGAATGGAAAACCGACGAGGATTTTAAACGCTTCGGAAAACCAAGACTTGGGTTTCTTGTAAGCAGCGGAAATATAGATTCGATGGTAAACCACTACACTGTTGCCAAAAAAAAGCGCACCCAGGATTTTTATTCGCCTGGGGCAAAAAGCGGAATGCGTCCCGACAGAGCCGACATAGTGTACTGCAACAAAATACGCGAGGCCTACAAAAATACGAATATCATTCTGGGCGGCATTGAGGCAAGCCTTAGACGGCTCAGTCATTACGATTACTGGGACAACAAGGTTCGCCATTCGATTTTAATTGATTCCGGCGCCGACCTGCTTATTTACGGCATGGGCGAAAGGCAGGTAATAGCCATAGCTTCGGCTCTTGAAAGCGGCATACCGGCTTGTGAAATAACCTTTATTAACGGAACCGTCTATAAAACTACCGATTGGCAAAGACCTGTCGATTATATCGTTTTGCCTAAGTTTTCGGAGACTTCTTACGACAAAACGGCGTTTTGCAAAAGCTTTATGCTGCAATATGAAAATACAGATTCCGTTACCGGCAAAACTCTCGTTGAGGAATATGAAAAAGGGATGCTTGTCGTTCAAAATCCGCCTGAAAGACCGTTAAGCACCCAGGAACTTGACGACGTATATGCCCTGCCTTATATGAGAAATTATCATCCGATGTACGAAAAAAGCGGCGGCGTACCTGCTATTTCAGAGGTAAAGTTCAGTATCACAAGCAGCAGAGGCTGTTTTGGAAACTGTAATTTCTGCGCCCTTGCCTTTCACCAGGGTCGTGTTGTTTCCTCAAGAAGCCACGAAAGCATAATAAACGAAGCAAAACAAATTATATCCGACAGAGATTTCAAAGGCTACATTCACGACGTTGGCGGCCCAACGGCAAATTTCAGAAAGCCCGCCTGCAAAAAACAACTGAAAAGCGGCGCCTGCAAAAACAAACAGTGTCTTTGGCCTAAACCATGTGAAAATCTTGAGGTAAGCCACTCTGATTACGTTTCACTTTTAAGAAAGCTGAGGGCGCTTCCCAAGGTTAAAAAAGTATTTATACGTTCAGGAATACGCTATGACTATCTTATATACGATAAGGACGATACGTTTTTTAAGGAGCTTTGCAAATACCATATAAGCGGCCAGCTCAAGGTTGCACCGGAGCATGTGGTTCCGCGGGTTCTCGATAAAATGGGCAAGCCGCAAAGAAGCGTATACGACAGGTTTGTAAAAAAATATGATGAGGTTAATAAGGAGCTTGGCAAAAATCAGTTTCTTGTGCCCTACCTTATAAGCAGCCATCCGGGAAGCGACCTTAACGCCGCAGTTGAGCTTGCGGAATATCTTCGCGACATAGGCCATAACCCGGAGCAGGTTCAGGATTTTTATCCTACCCCCGGCACTCTTTCAACGGCTATGTATTATACCGAGCTTGATCCGCGTACTATGGAAAAGGTATATGTGCCTAAAAATCCGCATGAAAAGGCCCTGCAAAGAGCTCTTATGCAGTACCGTGTGCCGGAAAACTACGATCTTGTGCTTGAGGCGCTCAAAAAATCCCACAGAACAGATCTCATAGGCTTTGACCGGCGCTGTCTTATACATCCCTTTAAGCCTAAGGAAAAAAGCGAAGGCGGCTTTAAAAAGCCGGACACAGCCGCAAAAAAACATGCCGGCCAAAATATCGGAAATTGCAGCCGGAAAAACGCTTCGCAAAGTGAAAACGGCCGCAAAAATCCGCATAAAACAAAAGCCGTTAACGGCAAACACAGATAACACTTTTCGCTATAAGCTTGCGCTTTAAAATACGTTGACAAATATACAATTAAATGTAAAAATATAATGGACTATGTATATTAAACACTGAAAGGACGATATTATGGAAAATCTGAAATATGTTGGCACAAGAGATAAAAATATCACGGCAACTGCTTCACAGGCAATTTTAAAGGGCATCTGTGACGACGGCGGGCTTTATATCCCCGAAAAAATGCCGAAGCTTGAAAAAAGTCTTGAGGAACTTTCAAAGCTCGATTACAGAAAACTTGCCTATGAAATACTTAAGCTTTTTCTAACCGACTACACCGACGATGAGCTTAAGGCGTGTATAAAAGGCGCCTATGACGAAAAATTCGATACCCCTGAAATTGCGCCTGTCGTTAAAAGGGCTGACGTATCTATTCTCGAGCTTTTCCACGGCAAAACGATAGCCTTTAAGGACATGGCTCTTTCAATTCTTCCGTATCTTATGAAAACAGCCGCGCGCAAAAACGGCATAGATAAGGAAATAGTGATTCTTACAGCCACAAGCGGCGATACGGGCAAGGCAGCTCTTGAGGGCTTTGCAAATGTTGACGGAATAAGAATAATCGTTTTCTTTCCCGAAGACGGCGTAAGCCCTGTTCAAAAGCTTCAGATGGTTACTCAGGAAGGCAAAAACACCTGCGTTGTCGGTATTAAAGGAAACTTCGACGACGCTCAGACTGCCGTTAAGACCATTTTTACAGACAAGGCGCTGTCTGATGAACTCAGTACAAAGGGCTTTATTTTCTCATCGGCAAACTCTATAAATATCGGCAGACTTCTTCCGCAGGTTGTATACTATTTCCAGGGCTACCTCAGAATGGCTGAAAGCGGCGAAATAAAGCTCGGCGACGAAATAAACGTTGTTGTGCCTACCGGAAATTTCGGAAATATACTTGCCGGATATTTTGCAAAACTTCTCGGCCTTCCGGTTAAGACCTTTGTCTGTGCTTCAAACATGAACAATATCCTTACGGATTTCTTTAATACCGGCGTATACGACAAAAACCGTCCTTTTAACGTTACGATGTCGCCTTCCATGGACATACTTATATCCAGCAATCTTGAAAGACTGCTCTGCCTTTCCACTTCGCAGGAAAAGACAAAAGCGCTTATGCAGAGTCTTTCAAAAGACGGAAAATACACCCTCGACCTTACAGATGGCATTATAAAAGGCGAATTTGCCACAGAAGAAGAAACCGCATCCGCAATAAAGCAGATGTACGAAAAAACCGGCTACGTAATGGATACCCATACGGCTGTTGCCTATGCGTCCTATGAAAAATACAAGGCGAAAACCGGCGACAATACTCCTGCCCTTCTTGTGTCTACGGCAAGCCCTTATAAGTTTACAAAAGACGTTCTTATATCAATAGATAAAAAATACGCCGATATGGACTTTTTCCCTCTTATGAAGGAGCTTGAAAAAATATCGGGCGTTAAAATACCTGCGCCAATAGCAGGCATTGAAAACAGGCCTGTTCTCCACAAGGCTGTTATCGAGAAAGAGGAAATAAAGGAATTCGTTAAAAATCAGCTTATAAAATAATTATCAAAAAAACGGAGGATTTTAAAAAATGGATAAAGATCTGCTCTCGGTAAATACCATACGTTTTTTAAGTGTTGAAGCCATACAAAAGGCAAAAAGCGGACATCCGGGACTTCCTATGGACGCGGCGCCCGCGGCATTCACTCTTTGGGCAAAGGAAATGAAGCATAATCCTAAAAATCCCGACTGGATAGACAGGGATCGTTTTGTGCTTTCAGCCGGTCATGGCTCAATGCTTCTTTACTCGCTTTTCCACCTTTTCGGCTATGGCACGACAATAGATGACATCAAAAATTTCAGACAGCTTGACAGCCATACTCCGGGGCATCCGGAATACGGTGCGGCAAAAGGCATTGAAACAACTACCGGCCCTCTCGGCCAGGGAATAGCAAACGCTGTCGGCTTTGCTATGGCCGAAAGCCATCTGGCGGCAGAATTCAATAAGCCGGGATACGATATTTTCAATCACTATACCTACGCTCTTTGCGGCGACGGCTGTCTTATGGAAGGTGTAAGCGCCGAGGCTGCTTCTCTTGCCGGAACACTGGGTCTTGGAAAGCTTATTTTGCTTTATGACTCAAACGGAATCACAATCGAAGGCAGCACACAGACTGCTTTTCGTGAAAACGTCAGAGCGCGTTTTGCCGCATACGGCTGGCAGACGCTTATTGTTGAAGACGGAAACGATATTGAAGCCATAGACAAGGCCATAAAAGAAGCCAAAGCCGAAACAGCAAAACCTACTATAATAGAAATAAAGACCATAATCGGTTACGGCGCTCCTAATAAACAGGGCAAAGCTTCGGCTCACGGCGAACCTTTGGGCGATGAGGAAATAGCGCTTGCAAAGAAAAATCTCGGCTGGGAATATAAAGCGCCGTTTTTCGTGCCTAAGGCGGTTAAGGAAAACTGCGAACAGTACGCAAAAAAAGGCGAGGATGCAAACGCCGCATGGAACAGGATGTTTAAGGAATACTGTAAGAAATATCCTGAAATGGCTGAAAAATGGAATATGTTTTTCAAGCAGGACATCAAAAAAACACTTCTCAATAACGAAGATTTCTGGACTTACGAAGGAGATATCGCAACAAGAGCGTCTTCCGAAAAGGTGCTCAACAAACTTTCAAAGCTTGTGCCTAATCTTTTCGGCGGTTCGGCGGATCTCGGCCCTTCAAACAAATCCGTAATGAAGGACAGAGAATATTACTCAAACGAGAATCCGAGCGGTTCAAACATTCACTTCGGCATAAGAGAATTTGCAATGACAGCTATGGCAAACGCTTTTGCTCTTCATGGCGGACTCAGGCCGTATATCGCAGGCTTTTTCGTTTTCAGCGACTATATGAAAGCAGGCTTAAGGCTTTCGGCCATTATGGAGCTTCCTGTAATAAGCATCTTTACCCATGATTCAATAGGTGTAGGCGAGGACGGCCCTACTCATCAGCCGGTAGAACAGCTTGCGGCTTTAAGAAGTATGCCGGGTTATACGGTAATTCGTCCTTGTGACAGCCACGAAACGGCTGCGGCATGGTACCTTGGCCTTACAAGAAAGCAGCCTACGGGAATCGTGCTTTCACGCCAGAATCTGCCGTTACTTAACGAAACCGGAAAAGGTGCTTTAAAAGGCGCCTATGTACTGCGCAGCTGCAAAGGCACGCCGGATATTCTGCTTATGGCCACAGGGTCTGAGGTAGAACTTATATATAAAGCATACGATATTTTAAGTGAAAAAGGCATTAAGGCAAGAGTTATTTCAATGCCGAGCTTTGAAGTTTTCGAGGAGCAGAGTGAGAAATATAAGCAAAGCGTTATGCCAAACAGCGTCAGAACCCGTCTTGCCGTTGAAGCAGGCAGTGATTTTGGCTGGTACAGATATGTGGGCCTTGACGGAAAAGTAATATCAATGCACGGCTTCGGAGCGTCGGCGCCTGCCGGACAGCTTTTTGAAAAATTCGGATTCACAGTTGAAAATGTTGTAAACACAGCTCTTGAGCTTTGCAAAAAACAATGAGTTTCTTATAAAGCAAATTTAATCTGCAAAAACGAAAAAAGGCATTCCAAATCGGAATACCTTTTTTTCGTTTTATGCTTTTTACGCTTTAATTTTCTTTATTTCTTCTATCATAGCCGGTATTACCTGCATTACGTTTCCTACAATGCCGACGTTTGCAATATCAAATATCGGCGCGTCTTCGTCTTTGTTTATAGCAACGATGTAGTCCGAGCCTATCATTCCGGTAACGTGCTGTGTAGCGCCTGAAATACCGCAGGCTATATAAAGCTTCGGAGCGACTATCTTTCCCGACTGGCCTATCTGGTGTGCTCTTGAAATCCAGCCATCTTCTACAGGAGCTCTTGTTGCGCCTACAACTCCGCCAAGAACCTGTGCAAGTTCTTCTACAAGCTTGAAGTTTTCGGCTGAGCCCATTCCTCTGCCGCCTGATACTATTACCTGTGCGTCCTCAAGGTTTACGGCTTCGGATATTTCTTTTACCGCTTCCTTAATTACTGTCTTTATGTCGCCGCAAGGCATATCCTCGGCAATTATTATTTCTTCAGGTGACTTTGTGCCGTCTGCTTCACCTTTCTTAAAAGCTCCGCCTCTTACCGTTGCTATCTGAGGCACAGTTTCAATCGTTTCGTCGGCAAGAATATTTCCGCCGTACAGCGGGCAGGTGAAAACGATTTTTCCGTTTGCGTCAAGCTTCATTGCCACAACATCAGTTACACAGCCAAGACCAAGCTTTCCGGCAACTATAGGAGCTATGTCCTTGCCGTTTTGCGTTGCGCCTATAAGCACTGTTTCAGGCTTGTACTTTTCAATAAGCGACGTAAGAACCGCCGAATGTTTTTCGGAATATGCCTTAAGGTCGTTATTGTCAACCGTTATTATTTTATCCGCGCCGTATGAAGCCGCCTGTTTTGCTGCGTCATCAAGACCTTCGCCTATCATTACCGCCGTAACATCTGTATTTTTTGCGTTAGCTATCTCCTTTGCAGGAGTAAGCATTTCAAGGCCGACGCTTTTCGCCGCGCCGCCTGCTGTTTCGATTACTACCATTATTCCCTTGCAATCTGTAAGACTCATCTTTTTACGCCCCTCCTTAGAAAATTTTGGCTTCGGTCATAACCGCCATGGCTTTTGCAAACGTTTCCTCAAATGTCTTTTCGTTTATCTTTATTCCGGCCTGTTTTTTAGGCGGCTCGCTTAAGGAAATTGTTTTTACAACGCTGTTTGCTGCGCCAACCATTGATGCGTCTGTTCCGAGGTCTGCTGCTGTAAAGGCAGGGATTTCTTTTTTCCTTGCAGCCATTTTGCTTTTCATTGTCGGATAACGCGGGTCGTAATTCGGCTTTGTAATTGTAACAACGGCAGGCATTGAGGTTTCGATTATGTTGTAACCGTCCTCTGTTTCCTGCTTTGCTTCAAGCTTGTCAGCGTTAAGCTTAAGCTCTGTAACGCATGTAACCACGCCTGCGCCAAGTTTTTGGGCAAGTTCAGGGCCAACAAGAGCCGTTGTATAGTCTGTGCTTTCCTTGCCGCAGAAAATAATGTCAAACTTAACATTGTCAACAGCTTCTATTTTTTCAACAGTCTTTGAAAGTATATATGCCGTTGAAAGCGCGTCTGAGCCGTCAAATGCAGCGTCGGTTACTACATAAGCCTTGTCCGCTCCAACAGCAAGACAGTTTTTAAGTGATGTTTTATTGTCTTCGCTTCCAACTGACACTACAGTTATCGTCCCGCCGTTTGCTTCCTTAAACCGTGCCGCCATTTCAAGCGCATACGTGTCAAAGGCATTGGCTACAGGCGTTATTTTGTCTATGGCAGGCTGGCCGGAGCCGTTAAGCACTACCTTTTGGGAATCGTCCGGAACCTGCTTTACGCATACTAAAATTTCCATAAAATAACCTCCGTTTAAAAAATCATATCTTTTATTTCATCCTCATAGCCGCTTTGGCTATGACGCCTCTTTGTATCTGGTTTGTTCCTTCATATATCTGAAAAATCTTGGCGTCCCTTAACAGCTTTTCCACAGGGTATTCCCTTGAATAGCCGTAGCCGCCCATGATTTGTATTGCGTCTGTGCATACCTGAACGGCAATGTCGCCGGCATAACATTTCGCAATGGCGCTTTCTCTTGCAAACGGCTGGCCGTTTTGCTGCAATGTAATTGCGTATGCCACCATTTGTCTTGCTGTTTCGGTCTTTATATCCATATCGGCTATCATAAACTGTATTGCCTGATGCTGGCTTATAGGTTTTCCGAACGTAACTCTTGTTTTGGCGTAACTTACCGCTTCCTCAAGTGCTCTTTGGGCAATGCCTACGGCTCCGCAGCCGACAAACGCTCTTGAAGCATCAAGAGTTTTCATTGCCGTAATAAAACCGGTGCCTTCTCTGCCAAGCCTTGCGCTTTGCGGTATACGCATGTCCTCCATTATAACGTCGCTTGTAACGGAGGTTCTGATGCCCATTTTGTTTTCGTGTTTTCCGGTGCTGAGTCCCTTTGTGCCCTTTGGCACAAGAAATGCGCTTAAGCCCGCTACACCTTTGTTTTTGTTCGTAGATGCTATAACTATGTAAAAACCGGCTACAGGCGCGTTTGTAATAAAGCACTTTCTGCCGTTTATAACATAGTCGTCGCCGTCTTTGACGGCTGTTGTCTTGATGTTCGACGCATCAGACCCGGCCATAGGCTCAGTAAGGCAAAACGCAGCATAACCGCCGTCAACAAGCTTACCACATGCCCAGTTTTTCTGTTCCTCCGTTCCTGCAAGAAGCACCGGAGTTACTGCCAGAAACGACGCGCTCATAGTAGTAAAAAATCCTGCGTCGGCTTTAGCCATTTCCTCAAAAAGCGCCGCACATGTCATATGCTCAAGACCAAGCCCGCCGTATTCCTCAGGAACTTCTATCGCGCTTAAGCCAAGAGCGAGCGCCTTGTCGAATATCTCTTTTGGAAATTCTCCCGATACATCATACGCCTTGCACTGCTCTCTAACCTCATTGTCACAAAACTTTTTTACGTCGTTAAGCAGATCCTTACCTTCGTCAGATATTATATAAGCCATCCGAAAATCAATTCCTTCCATAAAAAAATCAACAGACATAATGTCTGATACTGCCGTTTTTGCAGATAGCTATATTATAGCCTTTAAAACGCCTGTGCACAACTTTTTTTTGACGAAGCCTCGGATTCATTAAAAATAATACCCCTTTTCAGGCTATGCCCGAAGCTTTGCGGTAAGCTTTGGCCATAAATACGTTTAAAAAAGGGTATTATTGTTGAACTTTATATTATCAGAATTTTCCCATTACCGCTCTTGAAACAACTATTCTCTGTATCTGGTTTGTGCCTTCGTAAAGCTGGAATATTTTTGCGTCCCTTAAAAGCTTCTCTACAGGATACTCTCTTGAATAGCCATAGCCGCCAAGAATCTGTATAGCGTCAAGGCAAACCTGAACGGAGCTGTCTCCTGCATAGCACTTTGCTATTGCGCTTTCCTTGCTGAAAGGAAGTCCCTGATCCATAAGTGTAAGTGAATGCGCACACATCTGGCGCGATGTTTCACACTTTATCTCCATATCGGCTATCATAAACTGTATTGCCTGAAGCTTTCCTATAGGCTTTCCGAATGTAACTCTTGTCTTTGCATAAGCAACTGCTTCGTCTATGGCTCTTTGCATTACTCCCACAGCGCCAACGCCGACGAATGTTCTTGCCATATCAAGAGTTTTCATTGCCGTTATAAAGCCCGTGCCTTCCTCGCCAAGCATACAGGAAGAAGGTACTCTCATGTCTTCAAACACAACATCGCTTGTTATTGAAGTTCTTATGCCCATTTTATTTTCGTGGTTTGTTGTGCTGAGTCCTTTTGTTCCGGCCGGTATAAGGAATATGCTTATTCCCTTAACGCCCTTGCTCTTGTCTGTTGCGGCCGTTACTATGAAAAATCCGGCTACAGGCGCGTTTGTAATAAAGCACTTTCTGCCGTTTAATATATAATCGTCTCCGTCTTTTACGGCTGTAGTTCTTGCGTTTGCCGCATCAGAACCGGCCATAGGCTCTGTAAGGCAGAATGCGCCATAGCCGCCGTTTAAAAGCACGTCACATGCCCACTGCTTTTGTTCCTCTGTTCCGGCTATGAGTACAGGCTTAAGAGCGAGGTTTGAAGCCGTCATTGTTGTAAAAAATCCCGCATCTGCTTTTGCCATTTCTTCGTAAAGCGCCGCGCATGAAACTCTGTCTATTCCGATTCCGCCAAACTTTTCAGGAACCTCAAGCGAGCCGAAACCAAGCTCTGAAGCCTTGTCATAAATTTCCTTAGGCCATTCGCCTGATACGTCGTATGCCTTGCACTGCTCCTTTACTTCGTTTTCGCAAAACTTCTTTACGTCATTAAGCAGATCCTGTGTCTCTTCTGATAATATGTATCCCATTTTAAAATATCCTCCAATGTTGATTATGTTTATATATTTGTATATTTATATTAAAATTTCCCCATTACAGCCCGCGAAATAACCACTCTCTGTATCTGGTTTGTGCCTTCGTAAAGCTGGAATATCTTTGCGTCCCTTAAAAGTTTTTCTACAGGATATTCCCTTGAATAGCCATAGCCGCCGAGAATCTGTATTGCGTCAAGACATACCTGCACTGCGCTGTCTCCGGCATAACATTTTGCTATGGCGCTTTCCTTGCTGAAAGGAAGACCTTTTTCCTGAAGCGTAAGGGCGTGAAGCGACATCTGGCGTGCCGTTTCACACTTTATCTCCATATCGGCTATCATAAACTGTATTGCCTGAAGTTTTCCTATAGGCTTTCCGAATGTGACTCTTGTTTTTGCATAATTAGCCGCTTCGTCTATGGCTCTTTGCATAATTCCCGTGGCGCCTATTCCCATAAGCGCCCGTGTTATGTCAAGGGTTTCCATGCAGGTAACAAAGCCCGTGCCTTCTTTTCCTATCATTGCCGAAGCCGGAACGCGCATGTTTTCAAAAATCACGTCGCTTGTGGCGGAAGTCCTTATGCCCATTTTGTTTTCTTCGTTTCCAAAGCTTAAGCCCGGTGTTCCTTTTTCAACGAAAAACGCGCTCATTCCCTTAACGCCAAGCGATTTGTCAGTCATAGCCGTAACGATATAAAAGTCGGCTATCGGCCCGTTTGTTATAAAGCATTTGCGGCCGTTAATCACATAATCGTTACCGTCAATAACAGCCACGGTTTTGTTGTTTGAAGCGTCTGAGCCTGCCATAGGTTCTGTAAGGCAGAAAGCGCCGTAGCCGCCGTTAAGCAGATAATCGGCTGCTTTTTGCTGCTGTTGTTTTGTACCGGCTATCATAAGCGGCTTCATTGCGAGGTTTGCCGCCGACATGGTTGTAAAAAGACCGGCGTCGGCTTTTGCCATTTCCTCGTATAATGCCGCGTAGGTTATGTGGTCAAGGCCGATACCGCCAAGCTCTTCAGGCACCTCAAGGGCGTTAAGCCCCATCTCGGATGCCTTGCTGTATATCTCCTTTGGCCACTCACCAGATACGTCATATGCCTTGCACTGCTCCTTAACCTCGTTTTCGCAGAATTTTTTTACGTCGTTAAGCAGATCCTTGCCTTCCTCAGACAATATATACATCGTATATCGCTCCTTTTAAAACGTGAAAAGCATTATAATTTATAGCAAACCTTTCCAGGATTAAGTATGAGGTTAGGGTCGAATACCTTTTTGATATCCTGCATTATCTTCATCTGAACAGGGCCAACGCATTTTGCAAGATATACCTGCTTTGCATGTCCTATTCCGTGCTCTCCCGATACAAGGCCGCCGAATTCAGTTGCCTTGTCATACATCTCGTCCATAGCGCCTTCAACCTTTGTCATAAACTCATCGTCGGAAAGATTGTCTTTCATAAGATATATGTGGATATTTCCGTCGCCAGAATGTCCGTAGCATCTTATTCTGATACCGTATTTGTCCTGAAGCGACCTTACAAAAATAAGGTAATCGGCAACGCTGGGAATAGGTACTACAACGTCGCACTCGTCAAGAGCCGTAGTATCCTCGGTTATTGAAGGATAAAAAGCATCTCTTGCCGACCATGCAGCCTTTATGCGGTCAGGAGTATCTGCTACAAGCACGTCAAGCGCACCTGAATCAAAAAGCACCTCTGATGCCTGCTCCGATATATTTTCAAGAGCCTCAGCGTTATCTCCGTCAAACGATATAAGAAGGTACGCGCTCGCCTTCACTCCGTCAAATTCCTTAGGGAATACCTCTTTTTCAAGATAAGCTTCTCCCATACGCACAATGTCTTCTTCCATAAATTCAAGAGCCTGCGGGCCGAGGCCTGAAGAAAGTATCTTAGGTACGGCTGAAATTGCCGCGGTTATATCCTCAAAAGGCACTATAAGGCTTATCTGTGCCTTAGGCGCAGGTATAAGCTTAAGAGTGATTTCCGTAATAACGCCAAGCGTTCCCTCAGAGCCAATCATAAGGTTAAGAAGGCTGTAGCCTGAGCTTGATTTCTTAACGTTTGCGCCAAGCTTTATAATATCGCCGTTTGTTGTAACTACCGTCATGGCACGAACGTAATCTCTTGTTGTGCCGTACTTAACGGCTCTCATGCCTCCGGCGTTTGTTGATACGTTTCCGCCAAGCGTTGCAAACTTCTGTCCGGGATCAGGAGGATAAAAAAGTCCTTTTTCCGCAACAGCATCATAAAAGTCCTGAAGCAGCACGCCCGCCTGAACTGTGGCCGAAAGATTTTCGGTATCTATGTTCAAAATTTTATTCATTTTATCAAGTCCGAGAACAATTCCTCCCGCAACAGGAGTGCTGCCTCCGGCAAGGCCCGTTCCGGCGCCTCTTGTGGTTACAGGTATCTTTTCGGCATTCGCCATCTTAAGCACAGCCGCTACTTCCTCTGTCGTAAGAGCTTCAACTACAGCCTCAGGCATAAATTTTCCGTAAATCGGCATTTCGTCGTGTGAAAAGTCCTCGTTTATGTCTGCTCCGACATAAACTCTGTTAGGTGTGATTTCTTTGAGCTTGGCTATAAGCTCCGGTGTGAGTTTGTTATAATCGGCCATTTTTAAATCTCCCTTCATTTTTCCCTGTTTACTTTGTGATAATCGAAACAACATTGTTTGTTAAAAAACTATCGGTACAGTGGTCATACCATGTATGGTACAATACAAAACTTTGTATATTTTGTACTTGCACCCGGCCAAATCAGTTTGACTGTTTTGACGTCTTTTCTGTCTGTAACACATTTATTCTGAGCATATGACAATCCGCGAGCTTATTGCAAGCCAAATTATTGCCTATACTGAATATTTCGGTTACCGAGCTTTTTAGCCTTTTAAAGGCACTGTACATATATATTTTTATAATAAAATTCCAGCAATTAAATCCGATAGTTCTTTTATGGATACATTATATATCATGTATTTAGGAAATTCAAACAAAAAATAATCGCTTAATTGTGCAATATAGGCTAAAACAGCGTAAGTTTTGTGCAACTTTTCAAATTTTCAAGTTAGATTATTAACAAGCAATCGGCAGTCCGGCTGTGTTCTTAAATAGGATAGAGAAATATTTAACGCAGTTTTATTTCGTAAATTCATTCATAATAAAACTATCGCATCTGTTTTAAAGCTGCCTTGCAAATTAAAACCGCAGTTTTCCGGTCTTCTTGCAAAAAGCCGCCAATACCGAAAATAACAAGAATACGCATAAAAATAAATCGTAAAAAAGCTTCTGACACATAAAATATAATTCATGGAAAAAAATATATGTTATGTTAATAAAATACAATCATTTCTCTTGAATTTAAAAAAGTATCGTAATATACTGAAGTTGTATAAAAAAATAATATGGGTTATTATTTTTTTAATATTCTGTTTTGTGATGAAGAAGGGTGTGAGCTTTATGCCTGGGGATAATACTATTCTTTTAATAGATGACAACGCCATAAACAGGAAAATACTGGCACATATTTTGTCTCCTGAATATGACACGGTTGAGGCTGAAAACGGCATTGACGCTCTTAATATACTTAATTCCGGAACATATCATATTTCCGGTATAATTCTCGATCTTGTTATGCCGAAAATGAATGGCTTTGAGTTTCTTGACATAGTGTCAAAGGCCGAAAAATTCAAGAATATTCCGGTTATAATTTCTACGGCAAATGACGATGAAAAAAACGAAATACACGCCCTGAAGCTTAGTGCGTGGGATTTTGTTGCGAAGCCGTATAACCCGAAAATCATAAAATACCGGCTTAAAAACGCAATTGAGCGAAGCCAGCTTTCAGCTTTTGAGCAGCTTAAATATATGGCAGAGTATGATACTCTTACCGGTATCTATAACCGTGTGCGCTTCAACAGCGCGGTTCATGACATGCTTATGGCAAACAGCCTTAAAAAATTTGCCATGATACATTTTGACATCAACCGCTTTAAGCTTATAAATTCTTTTTACGGAAACGACGAAGGCGATAAGCTTTTAAAATGGATAGGCACAAAGCTTAAAGAAACCTTTTCCGACACCGAGCTTTCAGTGTTTGGCAGAATAGAAGGCGATGTATTTGCCGTATGTACGCTTTACCGCAGCCGCAAGTCTATTAATTCCGAAATAGAAAGCCTTACTTATAAGATAAAAAGCTTTGCCACGGCTTTTGACATTGTGCTTACATACGGAATATATGTAATTGAAGATAACTTTGAGCTTGTGGATACATTTCTCGATAAGGCGTCACTTGCCTCAAAATCAATAAAGGGCGATTATGTTCGTTTCTATGAATATTATACTCCTTCCATGAGTCTTGAAATAGAAAAGGAACAGCTTATTACAAACGCAATGAGCGATGCTCTTAAAAACGGACAATTTGTGCTGTATTTTCAGCCGAAATACAACCTTTTATCGAATTCTCCGTCAGGGGCTGAGGTGCTTGTAAGATGGAAGGATCCTGTAAAGGGAATTATACCCCCGTCTGAATTCATACCTGTCTTTGAGCGCAACGGCTTTATCTCAAAGCTCGACCAGTATGTATGGGAATCGGCATGTCAGTATCTTCGCAAGTGGCTTGACAGCGGAATAAATCCGATGCCGTTGTCGGTAAATATATCAAGAGTTGATGTATATAATCCTAATCTTGCTAAAATAATATATGACATAGTCCAAAAATATAATATTCCTACAAGTCTTTTTCACCTTGAGCTTACCGAAAGTGCGTATACCGATAATCCGCAGTCAATAAAGCTAATGCTTAAAGAACTTCATTCATACGGTTTTCTTGTAATGATGGATGATTTCGGAAGCGGCTATTCATCGCTTAATATTTTGAAGGAACTTCCGGTTGATGTGCTCAAGATAGACCTGCGTTTTTTGTCAGGCGAAGAAATAGCAGGCCGCGGAGAAACTATTGTCGCCGCCATAATACGAATGGCAAAGCTTCTTAAAATACCGGCAATTGCCGAGGGCGTAGAAACAAAGGAGCAGGCTGACTTTCTTTTGCAAATAGGCTGCGAATTTGTTCAGGGGTATTATTTTTCACGTCCTATTTCTGATACGGACTATGAAAAGCTTCTGGCCAGTGTCAACAATTCTCAGGAAAGCCGGCTCTACAGCACTTTTGATTCACGTATGATCGTAAACAACGCGCATATAGAAAAAATTCTTTGTGACTCATTCCAGCCTATATGTATTTTTGAATACGACGGCAGTAACATTGACCTTTTGCGTGTAAATTCCTCTTTTCATAAGGAATTCGGGTTCGGCGACATACAGGTATACGGAAATATCATTAAAAACGTGAAAAAAGAACAAATCAAATCTCTTTTGGGGTTCTTTGACAGTGTTGTAAAAAACAGGAAATGTGCTGAGTTTAAGTTTTCGATTGCCAATCTCAGAGGTGATGATATTCCTATACGAATGAAGCTTTTTTATCTTCATCAGTCAAATACCAAGCACATACTGCTTGGTCTGCTTTCAAATATTACCTATATGAATGAAATTACCGAAGAAATACAAAAATACAAAAATGAACTAAAAAAACCGTAACAAGTGTTTTTCAAAAATAATTAAAATAAAATATAAAAGGAAGGGTGTTATAGCAATGGAGGACTTAATTGATCGCATCAAAGCCGCAGGATGTGATGTTGACGGTTCAATGGACAGATTTCTCGATGACAAAAATTTTTATATTACCTGCTTCAAGGAGGTACTTAAAGATCCCGCTTTTGAGCAATTAGGTCAGGCTATAAGCGCAAAGCAAGTTAAAGAGGCATTTGATGCCGCACATACCTTAAAAGGCATAATACTCAATCTTGGCATAACGCCTCTTTATGAGATAATCGTAAATATAGTAGAACCGTTAAGAGCCGGAAGCTTTGAAAACACAGACGTTTATTATCAAAAACTTTTGGATAAAAGAGATTCGCTTAAAAAACTATTTGAATAACACTGCGTAAAAAGGGCCAAGCTTAATGCCGGCCCTTTTTTTCGTTTTCTATTAAAATATCAAACATTGCTTTCATCTGAGGCGTTATGTACTTGTCCTTCCTGCAAAGCAGCTGACGGTATACCGTTATTGTGCACTGCTGCACATCAAGCTTTTTTATATATCCGTTTTTAATGCTGTCCCTCACGGTATATTCCGGCAAAAATGATATTCCCATGTTTTGTTCGACAAGACTGCAAATAACAGCCGTATCGCCAACCTCAAGAAACGGCGTTACAGCAAGGTTTTTCGATGCAAGAAGCCTGTCAAGCCCGTCGCGATAGCTCATTCCTTTTTCGGTAAGTATAAAATCGCAGCCGGTTATATCTTTTAAGTTCAGTCTCTTTTGGTCAGCCAGTTTGTTTCTTGCCGAAGAAACAAAAAACACATCTTCGGCTTTTTCCATCATTTTTGTATATTCGTTTTTAAATATCTGCTCGTCAAGAGTGTAGAGCATATCAATCTCGTTTTTTGTCAGCATTGAAAACATATTCTCCTGAGTGTCTGAACGCAGGATTATCTCAACCATCGGATAAAGCTCATGGTACTTTTTAAGTATCTGAGGCAAATATGTACTGCAAAGCGATGCGGCAATGCCAATTCTGAGTTTTCCTCTTACACCTTCGCTTTTAACGTCGTTTTCCGCCTGCTCTATAGTCTGAATAATGGTTCTTGCATATTCTTCAAGCCTCATTCCGGCAGGCGTAAGAGCAACGGTTTTGCCTACCCTGTCAAAAAGCTTCACCCCAAGCTCGTTTTCAAGCTGCTGTATCTGCATTGTAACTGCCGACTGTGAATACCCAAGTTCCTGTGCCGTTTTTGAAAACTTGCCTATCTGTGCTGCTCTTAAAAAAGTATTTAATGTTTTAAGCTCCATATTCTATCTCCATAAACAGAACAATGTTTTTATGTCATTTTGTATTTTGTCATTTTCAGTATTCAAGTTCAAATCTTCCGTCGTCGAACGGTTTGATTGTTCCGGCTTTTTTTATTGCCTGTGAAATTATATTTTCGCTTGTGTCCTCAAATACCTTGTCAACCCTGCCTTCACATGGTGTATCAAACGGCCATCCCCACAGCGCCACCTTGTAAGTTTTATCCTGGTCAATGTCTTTCCCGTCTGACGTCTTTACCTCCTGCAGCTTTTCTTCTTTCCACGGCGCAAACTTTATCTTAAGCCCTGATGCTACGTAATATGGTATATTAGGCACATTATCGCTTGGATTATAAGTATATCCCTCTTTCAAAAGCTCTGTAAGCTGCTTTCCGCTCATTTCCACAAGCCACAGTTTTTTGTCATTTGGATCGCTGTTTTTCACGCCTACTGAAAGAGAGAGTGATTTTACGTCGGCGTCATATATATCACCCTTGTATATTCTTCCAACCATACCGCAGTGCACAGTGCCTACAAGACAAAGGCCTATGTCGGCCTCCGCCTTTTCCTTAATTGCATCGGCTATAAAAAGCCCGGTTTCAAGGCTTGTAAAATTTTGTTCCGACTTTCCTATCAAATTACCGCGGTTTATTCCGGCCGAAAGAGATTTATCCCTTGTCGAATCACAGTCGGAGATAATCGTTTCCTGGTCTATAGAACCTTCAAGATATTTTTTCAGATCCTCAATGAGCTTTTTTTCCACAGGATTGTTGTTTCCGTAAGCCATAAACTGAGCCTCGGGAACAAGCTTTCCTTTCTTTATCGTCTGCTCAGCCTCGGACATAAAATCGTTTGTCTCAAATTTTGTATTCTGTACATTTGAAATCTGGGTAAGTTTTCCGCCGCTTATGGCTTCCTGTCCCTCCGGAGTGCTTATATAGCTTAGTATTTCTTTAACTTTAGCCAGCTTTTTTTCATTTCCTTTTTCACCAAGCTTTTTATTTACACCCATATAATAATTCGGAAGTGACATAAGATTATCGCCATTTGGCTCATTTGAACACCAAAACGGGAATATGCCATATTCATGGTCGCTTTTTGCCTGTTTTGCATAAAGTTCCGACTGTTCTGTTTCAATTATCATTGCGCAGCTGTGGTCGTTATACATCATTTTACTGCGGTTTCCGGGCTGAAGGTCAAAATCCTCCGGCTTTATTATTCCGTATTCGCCAAGTTCTTTATATCTTTCAAGCGCCGGCTCTATATGCCCTTTCATTGAAGCCTTGCCGCTTTGGTACTCATTCATCCATTTAAAATTTTCAACTCCGCCAAAAATCCCGTCATAAGCAAACATGGTAAACATAAGCTGTGCCTGCCTTGCGTATTTGCATGTCGGCTGAAAAGCGCGTATTCCGGAAGCATTGATGGTTTGTACAAGGCTGATAAACTCATCATAGCTGTGCGGAACCTTCCAGCCATGCTCATTAAACATCGTTTTGTCATATACAATTCCGTAAATGGATGACGGCCCCGGCAGATAGTATAGCTTTCCTTCTATCTGGCAGCCCTCAAGAGACGAGCCTGTATAGTTTTCCGAAAGGCTTTCCGCCGACAAATCAAGAAGACAATTCGGCGCTATATCCGATATTGATTTCATATTTGGTGAAATTATTATATCTTCGGCATTTCCGCCTTCAAGCGACTTTCTCAGTTCATACTGCGTTTCCTGAGAACAGTGGAAAACCGAAACAAAATTAGTATCAGGAAATTTCTTTTCAAGCGCGGTTTTTATAGCGTCGTTATATACGTTGTACTCGGCTCGTATGGAAATTGTCTGCTTTCCTTTTTCAACAGACTTCATTGTTGTTATTTCATTTTTAGCAATTTCGTCTGGAAGAACAGCCGTTTTGCCGCATCCTGAAAGCGCAAGCGCCAAAGAAATGCAAATTCCGGCATAAATTATTCTTTTCAATCATCCACCCTTCTTTCACAAAAATCATTTATCCCATACAAGAGTAATCCTTCCGTCATCAGGCGGAGATATTGTTTTGAGATTGGTTATAGCATCACTTAGAAACTCGGCGTATGTCTTGTCATAAGTGTCAATGGTTTCTGATATAAACCTGTCGTCAACAGTACCTTTCCAAAACGCCACAGTGTATTGCCTGTCATCCTTCACAGGTGAACCGTCTGAAAGCGCAACCGAAAGATATTTTTTGCCTGTTTCGTTCCATGGCGCAACTTTTGCCTTAAGCCCCGAAAAAGCATAAATGCAGTTTCCTGTTTTATCCGAATAATCAAGCGGCGAATTAAGGGCATTTATTATGTTTTCGCCCGTCATGGTTACCTTTATTAGCCTTGCGTCATTATCAAGAGAGCGCATTGTCATGGCGGAAATCATAGGCTTTGTAATATCTCCTTCAAATATCTTATGTATATTTCCGCGATAGGTTATATTGTTTGGTACAAGAGCAATATCCGCGCCTGTTTTTTGTTTGAACGCATCGGCAATAAACTCGGACGCCTGTAAAACGGTAAATTCATTTTCGGCTTTTCCTACAACCGGCGCCGCTTCAGCTTTAGGCGGATTTGCAATGGCATTTTTAATGTCGGTATCCATCTGCAAAAGAGCCTTTTCTTCTGTTTTTTCACCTTTGGCCATCGACATAAATGCCGATCTCATATCGTCGGTTATGCTGAATGTATCCGGCAATTTGCCGCCGTCAAAATCAAGACGCTTAAAATACAAACCGCTGTCTATACAGTTTTTAAGTTCTTTGTATTTTTCAATGCCGTTTATCTTTGTATCCTTTACACTGCTTGTCATAAAGCCGTTTCCCATACATATTTCCTGTGCCTCGGGTGTGCTTATAAAATTCAGATACTCGTCAACGGCTTTATCCTGCGCATCGGTGCGTGCTTTTTTTATTACCGAAAGATTAAAGCTTTGGCGTGTAGACAGATATTTTCCTGTACCGTCGAGCGCCGGAAACGGAAAAACATCAAACTCATAATCATTATTGTTTTTAAAATCCATATCCGTAAACACATTTATCATTGCTATCTTACCAAGTAAAAACTGGTTTGAGCGAGTAGTATAGCTGTAGTCAAAATGTTCGCTTTTTATTATTCCATGGTCTATCATCTTTTGAGCCATATCAAAATAAGGTTTCATATGTTCCGAAAAGCTTTCATTGCCGTTTAATACATTTTTATACCATGTACGGTTGCCAACGCCTGAAAAAAGCTCTCCGTATGCAAAAGCCTCCATGCCGCCGGTAAAGTCTGCCACATATTTCCCGTTGGGATTATACGGCTCAACTTCACCGTTCGTGTCGGTTTTTATCCTGTCGCAAAGTGACACAAATTCGTCGAAGCTTTGAGGGATATTCCATCCGTACTGCTTAAACAGTGATTTATTATATGCTATCCCCATTACCTTTGCCGGCCCCGGAAGAGTATACAGCTTCCCGTTTCTGTCGTTAGCTTCAAGCGCATCCGAGTAATACGCGCCTACGGCATTTCTTCCCGAAAGATCCTCAAGATACTTTTCGTTTTCCTGACCAAAATCAATGTTGTATACAACATCCGGACAATAACCGTGTTTTATCCAATCCTTGCCGGGAGAATATTTTGCATCACCCTTTTGTAGATAATAAATCACCGGCTGTATGTCGGGATATTTTTCGCCAAAAGCCTTTGCGAGCGCCGTAACATCGTCATTTTCCAAAACTCCTATTACAAGCGGAGTTTTGGAGCTGTCAAGCTTTTCATATCCGTATATCTCGTTTTGTGCTTTACCGCAGATAGCTTTTTCCGTTAAGCCCGTTTCATCTTTGGCTGTGCTTTTCACATTTGCATTTTGGGTGTTTTTACCTCCGCAGGCAGAAAGCAAAGAAAAACATAAAATTTCCAAAAGCAAAATTTTAACAGGTTTCATAAAAATCACTCTTCTTCCACGTTTATAAGCCTGTCTGTCACCCTGTGCAGTTCGCCTACATCTATCGGCTTTGCTATGTGTGCGTTCATTCCCGAAATTCGTGCTTTTTCCACGTCTTCCGCAAAAGCATTGGCCGTCATTGCAACTATAGGAACAGTTTTGGCATATTTTTTATTCAAAAGCCTTATCCTTCTTGTAGCTTCATAGCCGTCCATAACCGGCATCTGTATGTCCATGTATACAATATCATAATAATTTTCGTCGTGCTTTTCAAACATTTCCACAGCAATGCTTCCGTTTTTTGCATTCTCTATTGTAAATCCCCATTTTTTCAAAATCATTGCCGCAATCTCCACATTTATTGCATTATCCTCTGCAAGCATTGCCCTCTTGCCGTCAAATCTGCTGTTCAGCCGTTTCTCGTCATATACCTGCCTGTTATAAGCCGTATCGGAATAATCCACAGTATAATTAAGCTCAACTGAAAAAACAGAGCCTTTTCCTACAGTGCTTTTTACTTTGATTTCGCCTCCGAGGGCATTGATAAAATTTTTGGTAATGGCAAGGCCGAGGCCGCTTCCTTCAGTATCGTGTACAGCTTTGTTTTCCACTCTTGAAAACGGGTCAAATATAGCTTCAAGCTTGTCGCTTGGTATCCCTATTCCGTTGTCGGCTATTTCGAAGCAAAAAGGAGCTGACTCCGACTTTATTGATTCAAGCTCTGTTACTTTAAAGCTTATCGTTCCGTTTTCAGGCGTAAACTTAACCGCATTATTAAGTATATTTATCAAAATCTGATTAAGTCTTAGAGAATCGCCTATAAGTCTTGGGTGCATGATATTCGCATCAAAAATGAAGTTTTGTTTTTTGTCGCTGCAAAGAGGTCTCACAATACCGCAAACCTGCTCAAGTGTGTCATTAATATTAAAAGGCGTGTTTGTAAAAGACATTTTGCCGCTTTCTATTCGTGACAAGTCAAGAACATTGTTTATAAGCTTAAGCAAATGTTCAGAGGAATCTCTTATTATCTGAATTTCCTCGCCGGCCGCTTTTTCGTTGCTCATATCCTGCTGCAAAAAGCGAGTCATGTTTATAATTGCGTTTAACGGAGTACGTATATCGTGGGATATGCTTGATAAAAACTGTGTTTTGGCACGGTTTGCGCTGTCCGCAAGCGTAAGCGCTTCCCTCAGACTCTGCTCTCTTTTGTATTCCGGCGTAACGTCCTGCACTATTCCAACAAATTCCCCTTCTTTGGAAGCAACCGGGTATATGCTCAGGCTTAAATAGCCCTGTTTGTTTTTTGTACCGTAAGGCAGGTATCCGCTTAAAAATTCCTGCTTGCCGTTCCAGTCTGACAGTGATTCGTTTATCAGGCTCAAAACCGTTCCGTTTTCATTTTTTTTGCCTAAAAGACAAAAGCCGTCACCATGTTTTTCTATTCCGTTTATTTCTTCCTTAAGTATGTCATTCATGTTTGAGGAAATATATATAGGTTTTTCACTTCCGGTTTCAAGCAGCATAAACGCATTTTTCGTTTCCGAAACAAGTATGTCAAACAATCTGTCCCGCGAATTAATTCCTTCATCATACCGGTACGATTTCCAAAGATAAAATATAAACAGCAGTGCAAAGAGCACTATTACCAGTGCCGAAAGCAAAATAATGTTTCGTGTAAATTCGTTCATTGTTCTGTTTACAACGTTTTGAGGAACAATATTGAACAAATACAACGTTTCTCCCATAAAACTTACGGGTGTGGCAATAACATAATTTTGCGGCATCTTATCGGCTGAAAACAAGAATGCCCCTTCTGTTCCGTTTGCCATTGTCGTATTAATGTCCTTTTCGTTTCCGTCAATACTTGAAAGGCTGCCATCGTTGAAAAGTGATAGCACATTATATACGCTTTTGACATTTTCTCCACCCGAACTGCATATCTTAACGCCGTTTTGGCGTGTAAGATATATGCTTCCCGCGCCCTCAAAGGATTCAATACCCATATCGTCTATAAGAGTATCAAGATTATGCACAACCGAAAGCGCCACAATTTTTGAGCCTCTTATTTTAAGGGAAGTATTCACCGATATCGCATACTCGGCCTGTGATTTTACCAGGCGGAACAATTCTTTGTTCTGTATTGTTTCAAAGGCAAGCTCAGATGCCGAGCCATTGTTTTGCACAACTTTGTTCCTGTTAACGCAAAGACCGTTTTCCGTATACACATAAATATCGTCTTCGCCCCATATCTCCTGGTGAAAACCCATATACGAAAAAAGTTCATCGGCGCTTGAAAACTCACCGTTTTCTATTTCATATGCAATATCCTTTGCAAGATTCTGTTCCTTTTGCAAAAACGCGCTTATATTTGTTTTGCCTTGCCTGTTTATTTCAATAAGATGGTATGCGCTGCTGTAAGCAATGTTTGTTTTATACTGATTTGTAAGCGCTGAAAAAGAAGCAAAAAGAAAACAGAGGCATAAAATCAGCGCCAGTATTATCAATGCAGCTGTTTTTTTAATCCCGTTTTTTGTTTTGTCGTTTTTAATCTTCATATGACACTTCCATTTCGGTACAAAAGTTATCTGTGGATGTACAATGCAGTTAAAATACCGTTTTAACCGTATTGTTTAATTCTGCACAAACCAGATGTGATTTTGGTTTTATCAATCGGCTCATCACATAACAATATTTCAGCCATTGTTATTTTGTTATTTTACTATATCATAAACTCTGTAAAGTATCAACGAATCATCTTAAAAAAAAATGTCTTTCATCGGTTTCAAACACGTACGTTATCAACAAAAAAATCTCAATGTATCAAAAACCATACTCTGCCCGATTTTATCTGCTATAATATATATGTCAATTCTGCTTTTAACTTTGTTAAAATAATATTGGAGGAACAAAATGAAAACAAACTGCACCCATTCCGCTCTTATTGTAATAGATATGGAAAACGGTTTTATAAACAAAGCTTCGGCTCAGTGCATACCGATGGCTGACGCCACGCTTCCAAACTGTGTTATGGCTGTAAAAACAGCGCGTGATAAAAACATACCTGTATTTTTCGTAAAACGCATATACCGCACTAACGGTAGCGACGTAGAGCTTACGCGCTACAAAAGCTGGAAAAACGGCAAAAAAGCAATGACTCCCGAAAGCACGGGAAACATAAGCGCTCAGGCGCCTGACGGGTTAAAACCGCAAAACGGCGATTATACAATAATAAAGCCTCGCTGGAGTGCTTTTTTCAATACCGAACTTGACCTTATCTTAAGAAGGCTTATGATTCGCACCGTAATCCTTATTGGCACCACTACCCCAAACTGCATACGTACCACTGCCTATGACGCGAATTCTCTTGAATATAATGTGGTTGTGCTAAAAGACTGCTGTTCCTCGGCAACCGAAGAAATACAAAACGCAAACATAGCCGACATGGAAAGAATGGGCGCAGTAATAATGTCGGCGGCTGATTTTGAAAATTATAACGAAAATACCGTTAAAGACCTTACGCCTGAAATACTTGACGAAATTGAAAGCGAAGATTGTCCTCCTGAACCATTTAAAAACTTTGAAAATTGCGGTACAGGCTGGACAGATCTCTGGTAATGAAAAATAGAAACGCCGGCAGATAGCGCTTACGACTCTTTTGCCGGCTGTATTTTTGAATGTTTAGAAAGTATATAAAATTCCGGAAACCACTGATTGCTTTTCAACAGCTTTATTATTTACTTTATTTTTTCCATATAAAGCTGAATTTCATACCACGCTTTTGAGTATTCATGCAAATTGTCCTCAAATTCAAGCGCAACGCCAAATGCCGGCTTCATACAGCCTCGGAAAAAATTATTAAGCGCGTCCTTGTTCCATACTTCTGTAAGCACCTGGGAACGAAAGCACAGATATTCGCCGCCCGGAAGTATTGCATAAGAATCTTCCTCAATATCCGGTTTTCCGCTTAAAAAAATGAAATATTCTTTAGGGTAGAATTTCTGCGAAAAAACAGACGGTATATCTATCATATATCCGTACTGACGATGGTACTCGAGATTATTATATTCGGGAAGCGCTTTTTTCTTCGCAAGCCGCAGCTCCATGTCGGCAAGCGGTTCGCCGTAATAGCACGGTACCTTCATTACATATCTTTCCATAATCGTGCGCTTATAAAAATAGCTGTCGATATGCTCCCTTTCAAAATACGTAAAATAGTTTATATACCAGTTTATATCATTTATTCGTGTTTCAAGATCTTTAAGATCCTTAAGTTTTCTGTTGCGGTCTTTTTCAAGAGAAACCACGATGTCTTTAACGGAGCCATTTTTTATTACGTCCTTTATCTCATAAAGCGACATACCTATTTTCTGAAGGTATTTTATTCGATCTATATAGTGGAACTGTGAAAACGTATAATAACGGTAGCCGTTTGACATATCTGTTTTCGCCGGCGATATAAGCCCTATTTTATCATAGTATCGAAGCGTTTGGGTGCTTACCCCAAGATATTCGGCCGTTTCGCCTATCGTATAGTATTTATGCATTCTTACACCTTCTTTACTATTAAGCTCTGTTAAGTATATCAAAAAATCCCTGCCTGTAAATGCTTACAGACAGAGATTTTTTCTGCTTTGCGTAAAATCAATCAAAAACAGAAAGCTTTTATAATGTTGTAATACGCCCGTACAGCGATCGTTATCTCATCTACAGCAACATGCTCATTAGGCGTGTGCGCAAAATCCATGCTTCCCGGGCCATAGTATGCAGTAGGAATACCATACATATTTATATATCCGCCTTCGCCCCAGCCTGTCATAATGCCTGTTTCAATTTCATATCCGGCAGCTTTATCTATTGCGGTTTTGTATGTTTTAAATTCATCCGTCGTTTTGTCTGTATAAAGCGAATTCCAGTTGCCTGTAAGCTTTACCTCAGCCTTAAACTCCGGCCATTCTCTTTTGCATTCGTCGGCTATGCCTACAAGATCCGCAACATATTTTTCGGCTTCTTCGCCCGGAAGATAACGTATGTCAATTTTTATTCTGGCATTAGGCGCAACCACGTTTGGGTTTGAGCCGCCTTCTATAACGCCTACGCTCATTGTTGGAACGCCGAACTGGACATGACGGTATTTTTCATACGTCGTAAGAAGTTTCCTCAATTTTTCGATGTACGCCGAAGCCATGTATATTGCGTTTATACCCTTTTCAGGCATGCTCGAATGTGCGCTTTTTCCGGTAAAATCAACGTTTACCCACGCTTCGCCTTTATGCGTATTTCGTATGATGCCGCCTGTAGGCTCGGCAATCGCCGCAAAATCGACTTTCGGTATAATGCCGTTTTTAAGCGCCGTTTTGATTTCCTCGCCGGCATATTCTTCGTCCGTTGAATACATAAGGTAAAGCGCACCTTTGATGTTTTTGTCATGTGAAGCTGCGATAAAAGCCGTAAGAATCGCGGCACAGCCGCTTTTCATGTCGCAGCTTCCGCGTCCGTACATTATGCCGTCGTTTATTACAGGGTCGAAAGGATTTTCCATGCCTTCCGCAGAAACGACATCCAGATGTCCCTCTATTAGCAGTTTAAACTGTGGATTTTCAGGAATTATTTTGGCAACCATAAATGGTGCGTCTGTATCCATGCCGTAAAGCGTTATGTCTGCATCCGTATTTTGACGCAGTATATTTTCAACATATTTTATTGCTTTATATTTTCCTTCCGTTTCAAACGAATTTATTTTTACAAGCTCCCTCGTATATTCAACTGCATTTCCAAAATTTGACATTTATGCCACACTCCCAACCGGTTCAAGACCATCTTGACTTTCTGTTGTCGTCAACGGCATCAAGAATTTCGCCTGATTTTATGTCTTTTCTGATCTCCTTAACAAAAGCCCACAGCAGATATATTATTACAAGCAGCATAGGAATAGCTGAAATAGTTATCATTGACTGTATTGTCTTAAGTATATTAAGACCTTCTACATTATGTTCAAGTATAAGTATTCCTATAGGTATTACCAGCAGGAGAACGCTCCAGAACGTTTTAAACCACGCACTCGGTTCTTCATCCGCCTTAAGTCCTTTAGAGGTATACATGCTTAACGACGTGCCGTTTGCCGTAATTGTAGTTGCAAGGTTGAAGAATATAAGCACAAGGAATGTTACTATGCAAAGCTTTGCAAGAGGCATTGTCTTTAATACCATTACCGTTACGCCGTTATTGCCTACTGTATTTATTACTCCAGATAAGTTTACGCCATGAAAAAGTTCCTGGCCTATACCATAGTTTCCGAGTATCCCAAAGCTTACCCAGCAAGCCATAGGCGCGTATACGCAGTTTGCTATTGTAATTTCACGGAACGTTCTGCCGTACGACGTACGCGCTATCCACAGTCCGCATGCAAATGCAAGTGCTACATACCATGCCCAGTAGAATATAGTCCAGTTCTGCGCAAAGCCTGTATGCGCTACCGCGTCGGTGTTGAAGCTCATTCTTATAAACTCGTGAAACATAGTCCCTATCGACATTGTAAGATTATTGAGTATGAAAGCCGTATCGCCTACAACAAGTACAAAGCCGAGAAACCCGATGGCAAGCTTTATGTTAAAATCACTTATAACGCCCATGCCTTTCGCTATCGTTTTTGAAGTTGAAAGAGTGAAGAATAAACCAAATACTATTATAACGGCAATCTTCAAGGCAAATGAGTTTGGCATTCCGGTAAGGTCGCTTACAAGCTCTCCCATAACAGGCGTTCCTATTCCTACCGTTGTCATTATCATCATAAAATAACAGAAAACAATAATTACATCAAGTATGTTTCTTATTGCCTTATGGCTTTTCTTATCTCCGCCGATTACGCTTTTGCATAACGCCGAAACACGTACATCGCCTATTTTTTTGTTCCAGTAAAGATAACCTATCGCAAGCCCCGGTACAAGATAGAATGCCCATGCCGAAAATCCCCAGTGGAAAAGAGGATACGCGGAAGCATATTCGTATGCCAATACCGACCCCGGCTCAGCGCCAAGCGGAGTCTGCGTAATGTAGTACATCCACTCGCATACGCCGAATATAAGCGCTCCGGCAGCAAGAGCGGAACAAAGGTTCATTGAAACCCACATAAACGTGCTGTAATGCGGCTTTGCATCCTTTCCTCCAAGACGTATGTCACCGAATTTCGTCGCAACTACAAACACTGCGCCGCTTATGAAAAATACGCCTAAAAGAAGAAACAGCCACGCCATGTCTACCGTGATAAATGAATAAAGCACGCCGATCGTTTTTACAACAGTATTAGGCACCGTAACAATAGGCACCACTATTATGGCAAGTATGATAAAAGCAGCAATAATAAGACCCTTATTTGCTTTTTTAAACATATAAAATCCCCCTTCAAAAAAACATCATATATTATACAAATATGGCATTTAGAAAACCTCAAGCGCCTGATTCAGATCGCCTATAAGATCATCTGCGTCTTCGGCGCCTACGGAAATTCTTATAAGTCCGTCGAAAAGTCCCATTTTTTCAAGTTCTTCCTTTGAAAATTCACGCATAAAGGCCGTTGCCGGGTGCGTAAGAGTTGTGCGTATGCCGCCGAGAGTTCCGAGATATTTTATGATGTTGAGCTTTCCTATAAATTTATTTACTTTTTCAATATCGTCATCTACCCTGAAACTTACTATCGCACCACACATATCTTCAGGAAAATATTTAAGTGCAAGATCATGCTGAGGATGTGTAGGAACGCTTGGATGATGTACGGCATGAACCTTAGGACATAAGCTTAAAAATTCGGCGATCTTTACTGCATTGTAATTTTGTGCCTTAACACGCATTTCCATTGTGCGCACGCTTCTTGCCAAAAGCCACGACGAATTCGGGTCAAGACAAGAACCGAAAAGAAGGAATTTAGGTGTCAGGCGTTTTATAATGTCGTTTGTTGAAGTAATCGAGCCGCCTGTAATGTCGCTGTGTCCGCCGAAATACTTTGTAAGCGAATGTATTACGATATCCGCCCCGTGGTCGAGAGGCCTAATCACCATAGGCGTAGTAAAAGTGCTGTCAACAACCGTTAAGATATTGTGCTTTTTTGCGATCGTTGTTATTTTATCAATGTCTACAACAAGTGTAAGCGGATTTGAAATTATTTCCGTGTAGAGAAGCACCGTATTTTTCTTTATTGCTTTTTCAACTGCGGCTTCATCGGTAAAATCAACAAATGTAACCTCTACGTCAAAATCTTTCATTACGTTTTCAATAAGTTCTATTGTCTCGCCGTACACTGCACTGCTCATTACGGCATGGTCGCCGCTTTTTAAAAGCCCCAGAAGCGTTGTGGAAATTGCAGCCATACCCGAAGAACATATTATTGTGCTTTCGCCGTTTTCAAGGTAGTTTATGGCTTGCGCAAGCGCGTCCCTGTTTGGGTTTGCGGTACGATTGTAAAAATATTTTCCGCCGCAGTTTGCAAAATCATAGTCTGCCGTGTCCTTAACGCAATAAGCCGTTGCAGGATAAATCGGAGGGCAGTCCGGATTTTCGGCTATACCGTTTATTTTGTTACCCACATAAAGAATATTTGTTTTTAAGCCGTGATTCATTGTTAAGACTCCTTTGTAGAATTGAAAAACAAAAAATATTTAAGTTTGAATTCCGGAATCATCAAAACATGTTTTAAGAAAATTGTAAAAATTATTGTTACTATAAGGTCAATGTGGGTATTGTACAAAAAATAAAATAAATTATTGTGTAGAATTTATAACATTCTTACGCATCGTATATTAACAATTAAGATTTTTATAATACGGAAAATTTGCAGTCAAATATTGTGCTGTATAAAATAAAATTTATTTGAAATCAATTTTAAGGCTGATAATTTTTTATATAATAAGTTTTTCTTTTCCATGAAATCCGCAAAAAAATACCGGCAAAACGCTTTTTACGCTTTGCCGGCAACATAGATTTTAGTATTTAACTATCGACGAAACATCGTACTTTGAAAGCAGTTTACGTCCGTTAAGTCCTGTAAGCTCAATAAGAAATTCCATCTTGGCTATTTCTCCGCCCATATCCTCAATTACTTCGGCAATAGCCTTTGATGTTCCTCCTGTAGCCATAAGGTCGTCTATGACAACGTACTTTTTGCCTGGTATTATTGCATCCTTGTGTACTTCTATAACAGCCTTGCCATACTCAAGGGCATATTCCTTTCTTATTACTTCCGCCGGCAGCTTTCCGGCTTTTCTTACCGGTATAAAACCCTTGTGCAGCTTGTATGCTATAGGCATACCGAAAATAAATCCGCGGCTTTCAGGCCCAAGTATGTAATCGAAATCCACATCCTTAAGTTCTTCTGTCATAAGGTCAATAGCCTTTATCATTGCTTCCGGCTCTTTTAAAAGTGTGGTTATGTCCCTGAAAAGAATACCTTTCTTCGGAAAATCCGGAATTTCTCTTATTTTTGATGCAATATCCATTTTAACTTTCCTCCCTGAATCTGAAGTCTTTTATAACAAGCTGGACAGTTTCATTTCCCGTATACGGGTTTTGGTTTTTGTCCAGATAATATACTATATCCATATCCGGCGCAGCAAGCAGATGTTTAAACACGGCCTCCGCCGCCTGAGCGCCGATTTTCTCCGTTAATTTTGCACAATATTCATCATACCCGCCAAAGCTAATGGCGTCAACAATTTTTGCTGTTTTTTTCTCTTCAAGCAAAAATTTTAATACATTTTTGTTTTTACCTATTATATTAAGCTGCTTTACGCCTATATTTCTGCTTGCAAATATCGGTTTTTGGTTAAGCCTTCCAAATGGTGAAAATGACGCAAGCTCGTCTGCAAGGTCTGTTGAAAAATCCTCAAACCCAAGCTGTGCATCAATCATCACAACCTCAGCCATATCTTTTTCGTCAAGAACACAATCATCGTTAAGGCGTTTTCTGAGTATCGGCACATTTTCCTCTTTAAGTGTAAGCCCTGCGGCCATCGGATGCCCGCCGAAGCGCTCAAAAAGTTCCTTGCATTTAAAGAGTTCGTCAAACATATTGTAGCCTTCTATGCTTCTTCCTGAACCTTTTGCAAAATTTACGCCCCTTGTTATTACAATTACCGGCCGGTTGTAAATTTCTTTTATCCTTCCGGCAACTATTCCCATAATGCTTTCATGCACGCTTTCATCAAATATAACAAGCACTTTGTCGGCTTCAAGTTTGTCTGAAATTATTTTTTTCTTGGCGCTTTCAAAGGCCGCATTTGTCATGTCTTTTCTTTGCATATTAAGATTTACAAGCTTTGCCGCGTTTTCCTGTGCATTTTCATTGCTTGTAAAAAGCTTGACCGCAAGAGTGGCGCTTTCAAGCCGGCCTGTTGCGTTTATACATGGCCCCAAAACAAATCCGGCATGATATTCTGTAATTTCCCTGCCTTCAAGCCCTGTTTGTGAAATAAGCGCTCTTAATCCGGCATTTTCGGTGTCTTTGGCCGCCTTAAGTCCGTTTTTAACTATTATCCTGTTTTCGTCAGTAAGATCCACAATATCGCATACCGTGGCTATGGCCGCAAGCGATAAAAGCTCTTTTTCAAGCTTAAACGGAACCCTAAGCTTTTCAAAAAGCAGCTTTGAAAATTTGAATGCCATAGATGCCGCGCAAAGACTCTTATACGGATACCCGCACCCGGCCTGCTTTGCGTCTATAACGGCAAAAGCTTGCGGAACATCGTCGCTTTTAGCTCCGTATTCATCTGTCTTATATGGCACCTCGTGATGGTCGAGTATTACGCATACAATGCCAAGTTCATTTGCCTTTTTTATCTCATTTTTAGCGGCTATTCCGTTATCACATGCAAGTATGACCTCTGCTTTTTCGTCCTTAAGCTCCTCTATGGCGCTTTCGTTCATCCCATAGCCTTCCTTTTGCCTGTGGGGAAGATAATACATCACCTCTGCTCCAAGAAAATCCAGCGTCCTGTACAGTATGGATGTGCTCATCACTCCGTCAACATCGTAATCGCCGTATATAGCTATCTTTTTTTTCTTTATTATCGCAGCCGCAATAAGCCTTATGCCTTTATCCATGTCCTTAAAAAGCATCCCGTCATACATATCTTCCATTGGACAGTCCAAAAATTTTTCCGCGGTTTTTTTATCTCTTATTCCTCTGTTTGCCAAAACACAGGCGGCTGTACGGCTTATTCCGATATCCATCAGCTTTGAAACGATGTCATATTTATATTTTTTTATTCTCCATACCTTCATGTGTCCGCACCCTTTCCGGTTTTTTAATTATACACCGCCGCCGTTTAAAAAGCAAAGAGCATGCGTTAAACGTACAAAAAAAGACCGGAAAACAGTTTCCGGTCTTTATATGCTTATAACCTGATTTATCTTGCTCCGGCTTTCTTTTTGCGGTTTATCATAACGTACCACAGTGAGGAAGCAAGAAGAACCGATGAATAAGCGCCGCTTATGATGCCGACCATCATAGGCAGAGCAAACTCTCTTATGCTCTTTACTCCAAAGGCATATACCGCGCCTATGGCAAAAAGTGTTGTAAGAGATGTGTAAAGAGAACGTCTCATTGTCTGCATAAGGCTTAAGTTTATCATATCCTTAAGCTCCATTCTTCTGCCCATGCCCTTGTTTTCACGTATTCTGTCGAATATAACTATTGTTGCGTTTATCGAATAACCAAGTACGGTAAGAAGCGCCGCTATAAACGAGTTGTTTACAGGTATTCTGAACACCGCGTAAAATGAAATCATTATGCATATATCGTGCAAAAGAGCCAGAATAGAGCAGCAGCCCATCTTGAAATCCTTGAATCTTATTGATACGTATATAAGCATCGCAACGCACGCGATTGCTACGGCAGCGGCAGCTGTCTTCTGCATTTCGCCGCTCATTGAACCGGAAATATCCTGAACTGAAAGTATTGACTCGTCAGTAAGACCAAACGTTTCCTTCAGCTTGTCAGTAAGCTTTGTTCTCGTATCGCTGTCAACCGACTGCATTTTTATCATTACTTCGTTTGTACCCAAAACCTGCTGTACCTGCGGGTTGCTCTGGCCTGTAACCTCGGTTATCGCCTTTGATATGTCGGTATTTGACACTTCTTTGCCCATGTTTATATCCATGGCTGTACCGCCGGTAAACTCAATGTCGAAATTAAATATTCCCTTGCCCTGAACGCCGTTGAAAATCATTGCGGCAACTCCGATAGCTATAAGGATAATGGAAAGAGCAAAGAATTTATTCCTGTTTTTTACAATATCGAAATTCATTACCTTTTCCCTCCTTTACCGGCCTTTTCAATTACCGGCTGCTTTGCGGCAAAATATGAAGGCTTTGAAACTCCTATGCCTACAATACCCATAATTATAAGTCTTGTAATAAATATGGCTGTAAACATGGATACCAGAATACCTATTGAAAGCGTAATGGCAAAGCCCTTTATTGTGCCGGTGCCAAGGAAATAAAGTATAACGGCCGCTATAAGGGTTGTAACGTTTCCGTCAAGTATTGCAGGAAGCGCTCTGTGGAAGCTGTTTTTAACGGCCGACCTTAGAGACCTTCCAAATTGTATTTCTTCTTTAAATCGTTCAAATATAATTACGTTCGCGTCTACCGCCATGCCGACTGAAAGTATGATGCCGGCGATACCCGGAAGAGTAAGTGTGGTGTGTATGGCCGAAAGAATTATTACTTCAAGAGCCATATATATTATAAGTGCCCAGTCTGCGGCAAAACCGCTTACACGGTATACCAAAAGCATGAAAAGAAGTACAAGCGCAACGCCTACAATAGCGGATTTAAGGCTTGTCTGTATGGCATTTGAACCAAGTCTTGCGCCTATTTTGTTCATTTCCATTACGTTAAGGTCAAAAGGCATAGCGCCTTCTTTTATAAGATCTGCAAGTTCCTGCGCTGATTCGGCGGTAAAGTTGCCTGTTATTATCGCCTTGCCGTCTGTAATTGCTGTGTTTACTGTAGGTGAGCTTATGATGTCGCTGTCCATGCTGATGTTTATTACCTTGCCTACGTTAGCTGTTGTAGCGTCTGCAAAAAGCTTTGCTCCGTTATCGGTAAACTCAAGTGCCACATACGGCTCTGATGCTCCGCCCTGGCTTGTTGAGCCAACTTCTTTTTTCGCGTCCTTTATATCGGCGCCTGTAAGAAGCTCTTTGCCGGTTTCATCTGTAAATGAAAGCTGTGCTGTTTTTCCAAGCTCTTTAACTGCGCTTTCAGCGTCAGCCACACCCGGAATTTCAACACGTATTCTGTTTGAGCCCTGCTTTGAGCATTCGGCCTCTGTCCAGCCTTTTCTGTCAAGACGGCTTCTGATAAGCGACAAAGCCGTTGACATATCGGAATCTGTAGGGTTTTCTTTTGAAGCCTGGTAAACTATTGTTACACCGCCGCTCAGATCAAGGCCTCGCTTGATCTTCTTTATGCCGAGCGTGCCGTCATCACCTATGCCGAAAGCCGCTGTATATGCAAGTCCGACCGCGATAACCACAAGGATGATGAGGGCTAATATACTCCTGCCTTTGGTTTTCATTTTTCTGCCTCCTGAAATTCTTTTGCTTTAATCATTATTGCGCACTCAAGTCTTTTTCTTTGAAGTTCGCAGCCTATTTCGTAAGGCTTGAGTATATCGCCTGAAAATTGGTATGCATTTGCCGCGCAGCCGCCGCTGCAATAAAATCTGGCCCAGCATGTCTGGCACTCCGGCTTTGCATATACGTTGCATTTTGAAAACTTTTCCCTTATGTCTTTTCGCTCTATTCCGTCAAAAACCGTACCCATCTTAAATTCGGTAAGCCCTACAAACTGGTGACACGGATAAAGATCTCCCGACGGCGTTACCGCCAGATACTCCGTTCCTGAGCCGCAGCCGGCAAGACGCTTTACAACACACGGCCCGCCTGTAAGATCCACATTAAAATGGAAGAAATTAAAATCGCCTTTTCCGCCTTTTTTGTGTCTTTCATAAAGCTCACAGGCAAGCTTTTCATATTCCTTGTATATCTTATCAACGTCCTCCTGCCTTATGGCATAGTCGGTATCTTTTCCGCCAACCACAGGCTCCACTGAAATCTGCTTGAATCCCAGATCCGCCATATGAAGTACGTCTTTTGAAAAATCAAGATTATGCCGCGTAAAAGTTCCGCGAATATAGTAGTTTGTCTGATGCCTGCTGTCGGCAAGCTTTTGGAATTTCGGCACTATCGTGTCGTATGTTCCCTGGCCTCCGGCTTTAGGCCGCATCAGATCGTTTATTTCTTTTCGCCCATCCATGCTTATTACAACGTTGTGCATGTTTTTATTTACATAATCCTGTATTTCGTCGTTTAGCAGCAGACCGTTTGTTGTAAGAGTAAACCTGAAGTTTTTGTCATGCTCTTTTTCCTGCTTACGCGCGTATTCTACGATCTCCTTTACCACCTCAAAATTCATAAGCGGCTCGCCGCCGAAAAAATCCACTTCAAGATTTCTTCTTTTACCGGAATTTTTTATTACAAAATCGATGGCGGCCTTTCCTACCTTAGCCGACATAAGTTCTCTGTGGCCGTGGTATTCGCCTTCGTCGGCAAAACAGTAGCGGCACCGCATGTTGCAGTCGTGCGCTATATGCAGACAAAGCGCCTTTACAACCGGCTCTCTTGCCTCTATAAACTGCTGTACGTTTTCGTAAATATCGGGCGTATAAAGCATTTCCTGCTTTTTAAGCTCGTCAAGCTCGTCCATTGTTTCTTCAAGCTCTTTTTTGCTGTATTTATCTTTAAACTGCTCAAGCACCTTTTCTCTTGAGCCGTCCTCATAAACATCTACAATGTTGTACATAATATCGTCAGCCACATGTACCGCACCGCTGAACACATCAAGCACCACATTCACGTTGTTCATGCTGAACTTATGAATCATCAATATTCTCCCTTCCACGTCCAAAAGCCCTTTAAAACAGGCAAAAATACAGGTGCGGAAAAAAAATATCCGCACCCGTCAAAATCCGTTTGATAAACGGATCATCTGTTCTCGCAGGCCTGATTGGCAACCGTGCAGGATGTCTTGCATGCTGACTGGCAAGATGTCTGACATTCGCCGCAGCCGCCCTTGGCAACAGTATTTTTAAGCATAGCTGTATTCAAAGTTTTAACATGCTTCATAACGTTAATCCCCCTTTATATAAAATTCGGCTTTATTTATATTTGCATAGGGAACATTATAACACGTTTATTATATTTTGAAAAGTCATTTTTTTGTATTGATGCCCAAAATACCGCCTAATGCGCCGCATAATATACACTGCAAAAGTGTAAAAATGACGCCTGATGACATAAAGCCTGTTTTGGACGCTGTTTTTACAGCCAAAAGCAGGATAACGGCGTATAAAAGCCCTGAAAAAAGTCCGTGAAGCGCGCCTTTGTTTTTGGCGCCTCTGCTTGTAATAAAGCCGCAGACAAAAGCGGATATGCAGTTTGACGCAAAGGCCATGTATGTAACCAAACGTTCCGCCATGTCCGTGTATGTAACAAGAGCCGCCGCCACGGCAATAAATATAAGCGTAATTATAAGCGCCGATGCAAGTCCTTTAAGAATATGCGGTATTTTCCCCTGTTTTTCGTTTTTCAGCTTTTTCATTGTATCACTCTTTCAGTGTCCGTTTTTACAATTCTACTTACGTTAATTTGAAAATATTCATTGCCATGGCTTTTTGTTTGTGTTTAAATATACATATAGGCAAAAGAGGTGAAACAAAAAATGACAGCTGAAAAAAATATACGTCTTGTAGACCTTCATACACATTCCACAAACTCTGACGGAACCTTTTCTCCAACTCAAATCGTATCCGAAGCCCGTGAAAAAGGTTTAAGTGCCGTGGCTCTTACCGACCACGACTGTGTTTTCGGCCTTGACGAGTTTGAAAAAGCCGGCATACAATACGGCATAGAAACAATAGACGGTATAGAGTTTGCAAGCTATTATGAGGCGTCGTTGTGCAAAAAAACCGAGATACACATTGTCGGTCTTTTTATAGACAAAAACAACAAACCCATACTCGAAAAAACAAATGAAATACTTGAGGCCCGCATAGAGCGCAATAAAAAAATGACAAAACGCCTTACGGAGCTTGGTTTTCCCATGACCTATGACGAGCTTTGCGCCCTTGCCGGACATAATCACTGTTCAAGAACGCATTATGCGCTGCTTATGGTCAAAAAAGGCTATGTGAAAGATAAAAACGAGGCGTTTGCTAAATATTTTGCAAACAATATGCCCGCATATGTTCCGCGTATACTTCCTACCCCGCGTGAATGTATAGAAATGATTAAAAATGCCGGCGGAATACCTATCCTTGCTCATCCGACGCTTTACTATATGGACGATTCCCAGATAGAGGCCATGTGCAAAGATTTAAGGCAAAACGGAATGGAAGCCATGGAAGTTATGTACTCCACCTACAATTCACGCCAGCAGTATTTTCTTACAAATATTGCCGAAAAATATGGTTTTGCAAAAAGCGGCGGAAGCGACTTCCACGGTCTTAACAAAGCAGGTATAGACCTTAAAACCGGCAAAGGCAATCTTGCCGTGCCGTATGAATTTTTAGATGAACTTAAAGAAAGGAATGGTAAATAATGAGAGAAATAAGCCCTTTTGAGCTTGACAAAAACATTTTTGAAACGATAGGAAAGGACTGGCTTTTGGTAACAGCCGAAAAGGACGGCCGCGCAAACACGATGACCGCTTCCTGGGGAAGCATGGGCATAATGTGGGGAAATCCTGCGGCTTTTATATTTATCCGCCCGCAGAGATTTACCAAAACTTTTATCGATAACTCCGATTATTTTTCGCTTACCGTTGTAGGTGAAAAATACAGGGCGGCCCTTAATTACTGCGGTACGGTATCCGGCCGAAACGAAGACAAGATAAAAGGCAGCGGCTTAACGCTCGGGCATATTGAAAACGTGCCGTATTTCAAGGAAGGAAAACTTGTTTTTATATGCAGAAAGCTTTTTGCACAGGAATTGTCGCCTGAAAGCTTCCTTGATAAATCAATAATCGAAAAATGGTATCCTCAAAAAGATTTCCATACCATGTACGCAGCTCAGATAGTAAAGGTTTTTACTGAATAAAATTAAAAAAAGCACCCGTAAGTTAATCAAAAAGCACTTTAACCTGCGGGTGTTTGTTTTTTTATTTTTTATGTTTTTCCTTTTCGGCTTCAAGTGCCATAAGGCCTCTTAATATGTGAAACCGCATAACCGTTCTTGCTCCGTCGGCGTCGTGGCGGCGTATTCTGTCTACAATAACGCTGTGGTCTTCAATGCCCATAAGCGTAAAATCATCGTCTTTGCCAAGCACGGCCATCGTTTCGCCTATAGCCATAAAAAGTATCGGCATAAGCCTGCTCATAAACTCGTTATGTACCGAGTTGGCTATCGACAGATGAAACTTCTGCTCTGCCTTCTGCCTGTCCTCAACGTTTCCCGTCTTAAATTCCTTTTCAACGCTTTCACATAATACCGCCATTCTTTTTATCTCGCTTTCGGTGGCTCTTAAAGCGGCAAGATACGCGGCTTCCGGCTCTATAAAAAGACGTATTTCATTTAAGTCGTGTTCGCCTATTCCGTTATGTACGACCTTTTCAAGTCCAAGCTTGTCGTCAAAATCATATTCAGGATTTACAAACGTACCGTTTCCGCGTTTTATTATAAGCACACCTCTGTCAACAAGCATCCTTACTGCTTCGCGAAAAGTCGTGCGGCTTACATTAAGCTCGTTTGAAAAATCCGTTTCGTTCGGCAAACGCGAACCTGCTGTAAATCTTTTTTCTACATTTATCATTGACAATATCTCGTCGGCAACATTTTCAGATAAAACATGGCCTTTTTTTACAACCATATTAAAAGCCTCCTTATTTGAAAAACAGAAAAAGTCTTTTCTGTAAAAAATTAATCGTATGTTTAAAATATATCATACTTTTCGCAAAAAATAAACCGATTTTTAAAATTTGACGATTATTGTATAATATTTTTAAAATGTGGCTTTTTAAATCAGCAAATAAACTGTAAACATGTATCAAAATCCGAAGACCGCGGTTTTCAAATCGGCTGACAGGCAGCCTCATTCACAGGCTAAAGCGGCTTTTTGCGCATTAAAAAAAAGTGAGTATCTCCTGTGGCTGTGCCATATTTCGGAAATATCTCACTTTTTCTTTTTGGTATTGATTTATCAATCGTCCAGATTAAGCTCCTCAATGTCGCTTACCGGTTTTTCAAGACCATTTATTTTTCTGCCGCTTTTCTGGCTGTAGTCCCATAAAGCCGCATGTATGGCTTCCTCGGCAAGACATGAACAGTGTACCTTGATAGGTGGCAGCCCGTCAAGAGCTTCCATAACGGCCTTGTTTGTAATATCCATAGCCTCATCCACGCTTTTGCCCTTTATAAGCTCCGTAGCCATGCTGCTTGTGGCAACCGCCGCGCCACATCCGAAAGTCTTGAATTTCGCGTCTTTTATAATATCGTTTTCTATCTTAAGATCAATCTTCATTATATCTCCGCACTTTATGTTTCCAACAGTTCCGGTTCCGTCGGCATTGTCTATTTCGCCTGTATTTCTCGGATTTGTGAAGTGATCCATTACTTTTGCAGAATATTCCATATCGGTTTCCTCCTGTGTAGTTTTACTGTTTGTTCTTCTTAAGAAAGTCTGCGTAAAGAGGTGACATTTCTCTGAGCCTGCTTACTATAGGCGGAAGCACTTCCAATACATAGTCAATGTCGGCTTCGGTGTTTTCTCTGCCTATCGTAAAACGAAGCGAGCCATGCGCTCTTTCGTGAGGAAGTCCTATTGCCATAAGCACATGTGACGGATCAAGCGAGCCTGATGTGCAGGCGCTTCCGCTTGAAGCGCATATTCCTTTCATATTAAGCATAAGAAGCATTGATTCGCCCTCTACAAACTCAAATGAAAAGTTTGTGTTTCCCGGAAGTCTCTTTGTCGGGTGTCCGTTGAAGTGCGAATACGGTATTTTTTCAAGTATTCCGTTTTTAAGCTTTTCACGAAGCTTTGTAATTCTTGCGTTAGTTTCTTCCATTTCTTCCTGCGAAAGCTCAACGGCTTTTCCAAGACCCACTATGGCAGGAATATTTTCCGTTCCGGCTCTCTGTGTCTGTTCCTGAGCGCCGCCGTGGATAAGGTTTGATATTCTTACACCTTTTCTCTTGTACATAACACCGATGCCTTTTTGCGCACCAATCTTGTGTCCCGACATGGAAAGCATATCAATGTTCATTTCGTTTACGTTTATTTTTACATGTCCCATTGCCTGTACTGCGTCCGTATGGAAAAGTATGCCGTGTTCATGCGCAATTTTTCCTATTTCGGCTATAGGCTCTATTGTTCCTATTTCGTTATTTGCAAACATTACGGAAATAAGGATTGTATCTTTTCTTATTGCTGCTTTAAGCTCGTCAATATCTACAATTCCGTCCTTGTCTACGTTAAGATAAGTTACTTCAAACCCATGATTTTCAAGAAAAGCGCCTGTATGCAAAATTGCGTGGTGCTCTATTTTTGTTGTTATTATGTGTTTTCCCTTTTTAGAAAGAGCGTCGGCCGTTCCCTTTAAAGCCCAGTTGTCGCTTTCAGAGCCGCAGCCTGTGAAGAAAATTTCCTCAGGAAGAGCGCCTATTGCGTCCGCTATCTGTTTTCTTGCTTTATCCATTGCCTTTTTGCTTGTTTTAGCTATATCGTAAATGCTTGACGCGTTTCCAAAGTACTGAGTAAAGTATGGCTTCATTTCCTCAAAGACCTCGGGTCTTACAGGCGTTGTAGCCGCGTTATCAAGATATACCATATATAATCATCCTTTCGATTTTATTCCCTTAATTCATATAGGATTACTGTGATTACATAGTACATGCTTTTGAATACTTTGTCAATACCCAAAAATAAAATTTCATACTTTTTTTATAGGAAATATTTTTTATTACAGAAGATCTTTAAGCGTTACCGAATCAACATACTTATTTATCGTTTCCTGAAGGCCTTTCCAAAATTTGAGCGTGTGGCACGTATCACAGCGTTCGCATTCGTTTATCTCGTCCATAAGGCATGTAACAGGGGCAAGAGCGCCTTCCATAACCCTCAGTATGTCTCCGATAACATATTCCTCCGGTTTTTTTGTAAGCCGGTATCCTCCGCCGTTTCCTCTAAGGCTTTTAAGGTAGCCAGCCGCATGGAGCGACGGTATTATCTGCTCCATATATTTTATGCTGATGCCCTCTCTTTCGGAAATATCTCTTAAAGAAATATATCCTCCGTCGTCATTTTCGGCTATATCAAGCATTATTCTCAGTGCATATCGTCCCTTGGTAGATATTTTCATTTTTAAACACCCCATTTTTTTAATGCTGCTCAATTAAAAACGTGAAAATACCGTCTTTGTGAAGTAAATGTATCAGTAACATCCACAACTTTGGTATCCTAAGTCTAATCTAATTTACATTATACCATAATCCTATATGATTACAAGGTTTATGTTCAAAAAAATACCGCCGAACCTGAATTGGCACGACGGCATTTATTTTTGTATCAGTCCTGCGAATATGTTGAAAGAAACTCGCCTATTTTTTTGCACGCAACGCTTAAAACTTCCTTCTCAGGCAGATAAACTATCCGGAAGTGATCCGGCTTTTCCCAGTGAAAACCTTTTCCGTGTGTTATAAGAATATGCTTTTCACGAAGAAGATCATAAGCAAATTTTTCATCATCGTAGATATGTATTTTTTCAGTATCTATTTTTGGGAAAATATAAAACGCGGCTTTTGGTTTTACTACACTTACTCCGTCTATATCGTTTAAGGCATTGTATATCGTTTCTCTTTGTTCATATATTCTTCCGCCCGGCAAAAGCAGAGCGTCGGCGCTTTGTATTCCGCCAAGTGCCGTCTGTATTATACTCTGGCTCGGAACATTTGAGCAAAGGCGCATTGACGAAAGCAGGTTAAGCCCCTCGATGTAGCCCTTTACACGGCTTTTGTCGCCGCTAAGACACATCCACCCACAGCGAAATCCTGCTACTCTGTGTGATTTTGAAAGCCCGTTTATGTTTACCACAAAAAGATCCGGCGCAAGTGAACCCAAAGCCACATGGTGCAGCCCGTCCATTACAAGTCTGTCGTATATCTCGTCTGCAAAAAGTATAAGGTCGTGTTCCCTTGCCACCTGTACGATGTCAAGCAGCACTTCCTTTGGATAAAGCGCGCCTGTAGGATTATTCGGATTTATTACAACAATTCCCTTTGTCCTCGGCGTTATTTTATTTCTTATGTCGTCTGTGTCAGGATACCACTGCGCCTGTTCGTCGCACATATAATGCACTGCCGTTCCTCCGGCAAGCGTTACGGAAGCCGTCCAAAGCGGATAGTCCGGCATAGGCACAAGTATTTCGTCACCCGGATTTAAAAGCCCCTGCATACTCATTGTAATAAGTTCGCTTGCGCCGTTGCCGGTATATATGTCGTTTATATCCACATTCGGAATGCCCTTAAGCTGGCAGTACTGCATGATTGCCTTTCTTGCCGAAAACATCCCCTTTGAGTCGGAATATCCCTCGCAGTCGCGCAGGTTTACTATCATATCCGCAATTATCTCGTCCGGCGCTGTAAACTTAAACGTAGCCGGATTACCTATGTTCAGCTTCAATATATCTATCCCCTGTGAAACCATGCGGTTTGCCTCGTCCATAACCGGGCCTCTGATATCGTAGCAGACACTGTCAAGTTTGTGTGATTTCTCAAAAATCATATTTTTCCCTCCGTTTTAAATAAATAATTCTAAACCGTTTCCAGACATTTTTCGGGCAAAAAATAAGCCCCAAACGTATACAACGTTTAGGGCGAACCGTCAAGTCCGTGTTACCACCTAAGTTCAGATTTCTCTGCTCTTTGCCGGTACATATATACCGCCTTCCTGTAACGGTGAAAAACCGTCGAAGCCTACTCGGAAATAACCTTTGGGTTCGAAGCTCGGGGACTGCTTTCCAAAAAGCCGCACGAAGATTTTCACCATACATCTTCTCTCTAAAGTGCGGTCAAGAAGGTACTCCTTCCCGTCAAAGCCTGTTAATCTGTTCAGATAAGATGATTTTACACCATAAAAGAGATATGTCAAGTGTTTTATTCATCCCTGTCAAAAAAAACTGTTTACAAAAAGCAAAACCCGTAGTAACGTTTAAGTAATATATTTCTGAAGGTGATATTATGTCAAACAATGTATTAAAAGGGCATCTGATAGCGCTCTTTACTGTTTTTATATGGGGAACCACTTTTACCGTAACGAAAATACTTCTCCGGCTTTTTTTGCCTTATCAAATACTTTTTATCCGTTTTTTCATAGCCTTTATATTTCTTACAATAGTGGATCATAAAAGGCTTAAATATGTATCAGCAAAGGACGAGCTTTTGTTTATATTCGCGGCGGCAACAGGAGTTGTGCTGTATTTTCTTTTTGAAAATACAGCTCTTGTATATACAACAGCCGCAAACGTAGGCATACTCATAGCCGTATCGCCTTTTATAACGGCGCTTTTAAGCCACATTTTCGTAGGCGAGAAACTTAAAAAAAGCTTTTTTGCCGGCTTTATTATTGCCATAACCGGAATTGCGGTAATTACCTTTAACGGAAAATTTGTTCTTGAGCTTAATCCGGCAGGTGATACACTTGCACTTCTGGCTGCCGTTGTATGGGCGGCGTATTCCACATCCCTTAAAAAACTGTCGCTCAAAGGCTATCCGTCACTTGGTGCCACAAAGCACATATTTATGTACGCGCTTATAATTATGATTCCCATACTTGTAATAAAAGGCGGCATACCTCTTTCGCCGATTGCCGAAAAAAACGTTGCGTTAAGCTTTGTTTTCCTCGGCATTATCGCCTCCGGAATCTGTTATGTTACCTGGAGCGGAGCAATAAAAATCCTCGGCCCAATAAAAACAAGCTCATACATATATCTTTCACCTGTCATAACAACCGTTTTTTCATTTATAGTTCTGCACGAAAGAATAACATTTCTTGAAATATGCGGAATTGTGCTCATAATTATCGGCCTTGCGCTTTCAGACGGCAATCTTCTTTTGCTTATCAAAAAGACCAACGCCCGTTAAAGCACAGTTATTTTATTATTTTCAAGGTTTTCTATGCCCTGCGGTGTATGTGTTGAAACATATACCGTTGGGTTTTTCTTTATAAACCCGCGAACTTTTTCAAGGCTTTCCCTTGCAGCTTTTTTGTCCTCAAAAACAAGTGAAAGACGGTTTTTATAAAGTGCTTCATCCGTGTAGGTTATATCCCCGTGAATCATATAATAAAGCCCTTCGGCTTCGACCACAACAATGCTGTTTCCAAGAGTGTGTCCCGGTGCCGGCAAAAAATATATCCCTTCGGCAATTTTTTTGCTTTTTTCGAAATTGTGATACGGCCCGTCTTCAAACTGCACTGCTTCAACGTTCGCCCCTTTAAGCTTTAGAGCCTCGGCCTCGGCTTGTGACATATAAATTTTTGAGTCAGGAAAGCTCCGCAGTTCTCCCGAATGATCCGGATGCTTATGTGTAAGAAGTATCTTAGACACGTCCTTTGGCTCATATCCAATAGCCGCAAGAGCTGAAACGTAATCTTTTATCCTTTTTCCCTGATAAATTTTCTGCCCGGGCGCCGGTTCGCTTTCAGGATATTCTTTTGGTATTCCGGTATCAACAAGTATTACCTCGCTTCCGGTATCTATTACATAGTTTTGAAGGCTTGACGGATACAGCTTTTTTTCGTCAAGTCCGTCTGTTCCTTCCCCGCCGAGAGCAAAATCCTCGGTCATATATCCGCCTTCGTAAAGCTTTACGGCTAAAATTTTCATAAACATCCAACCCTTCTCATTTTTATTTTATACAATTATATTGTACACAATTTATTTTGTTTGTCAATACTTTTCGTTGACTTTAAAAAATAAATTTAGTACAATTAAATTGTATTGTAAGGAGGTTTAATATGTCTAATGAAATCAAAACAGTGGTCTTTGACCCGCTTTGCCTCGATAACCAGCTTTGCTTTGCGCTTTATGTCTGCTCAAAGGAAATAATAAAGAGCTATAAGCCGCTTCTCGAGCCGCTTAAGCTTACTTATACCGGATATATCACTATGCTCGTGCTTTGGGAAAATGACGATATAACCGTAAAAGAGCTTGGCCGCAGGCTTACTCTTGACTCCGGAACGCTTACTCCGCTTTTAAAAAAGCTCGAAGCTCTTAATTATGTAAAAAGGCTGCGCAGCAGTACAGACGAGCGCAACGTGCGCATAATGCTTACCGACGCCGGACGAAAGCTTAGAAAAAAGGCCGAGTCCATTCCAAAAGAAATGCTCTGTTCCTCCGGAATAGACGTAAATAATGCCAAAAAGCTTTTGTCGCTTCTTCATGAATTTATGAAACAGCTGTGCGAAAAAGAACAATAAAAAACAAGGCCGCAAAGCGGCCTTGTTTTTACATTTCGCTGCAAACCTGAAATATATAAAACTTAAGATAATATGATTCTTCAGCATCCCACAATATCGGATGATCCGGAGCCTGTGTTCTGTACTCAACCTGTCTGAGCCTTTTGTGCACGTTTTTGGCAGCCTGTCCTATGGTTTTTGTAAAAAGTTCGTATGTCATAAAGTGAGAACAGGAGCAGGTTGCAAGAAAACCGCCGTCTTTTATAAGCTTCATCGCTCTTAAGTTTATTTCCCTGTAGCCCTTTACCGCGTTTTTTACCGAGTTTCTCGATTTTGTAAAAGCCGGCGGGTCAAGTATGACCATGTCAAATCTTTTTCCCTCTTCTTCAAGCTTCGGCAATAGCTCAAACACATCCTCACATATAAAGCTTACCCTGTCGGAAAGGCCGTTCAGCTTTGCGTTTTCTTCTGCCTGCAAAACCGCAAGCCGGCTTGAGTCCACTCCCAAAACGTTTTTCGCTCCGGCAAACCCTGCGTTAAGCGCAAACGAGCCTGTGTGCGTAAAGCAGTCAAGCACATCCTTTCCTTTGCATATGCGTTGTATTGCAAGACGGTTATATTTTTGGTCAAGGAAAAATCCGGTTTTTTGTCCCTCTTCAACATCTACCAAATACTTAACGCCGTTTTCGGTTATTTCAACCTTTCCGTCAAACTTTTCGCCTATAAACCCTTTTGAAGGCTTCATCCCTTCTTTAAGTCTTACTGCGGCATCGCTTCTTTCATAAACTCCGCGTATGTTTATGCCGTCCTCTTTCAAAATTTCCTTTAAGAAGTCTATTATTTTAATCTTCAGCCTGTCTATTCCAAGGGCAAGGCTTTCAACTACGAGAATGTCGGAATATTTGTCGATAACGATTCCCGGCAGAAAATCCGCCTCTCCAAAAATAATTCTGCATGACGATGTATCTGTAACATTTTTGCGGTATTCCCACGCATTTTTTACTCTTTCGTATAAAAATTTGTCGTTTATTTCCTTTTTTGAATCTCTTGTAAGCATTCGTATCCGTATTTTGGAATTTCTGTTTATAAAGCCTTTTCCCATCGGATAGCCGTCAAAATCCTCTACGTCTATTATATCGCCGTCTGAAAAATCACCGTCTGTAAAGTTTATTTCGTTGTCGTATATCCACGGCCCGCCTGCCTTAAGGGCACGGCCTTCGCCTTTTTTAAGCACTGCTTTTGCACACATATTTTTCTCCTTTAAAAAAATTTCGCATAAACCGACTTTTTACTTTATTTTAAATTAAATATGCCTTACAATCAATATAAAAGGAGGCATTTTATGAATATTTGCATCTACGGCGCCGCAAGCGACGACATTTCTGAAAAATACATATCTGCTGCACATAACCTCGGCTGTCTTTTGGCAAGAAACGGCCACGCGCTTGTTTTCGGCGGCGGAAACCACGGTCTTATGGGTGCAGCTGCCAGAGGCGTATATGAAAACAGCGGAAAAATAATAGGCATATCGCCTGAATATTTTCACTATGACGGCGAAATATTCGAGCACTGCACGGAACTTGTTTTCACTGCCGACCTGAGTGAGAGAAAAAAACTTCTTGAATCACGCTCAGATGCGCTTGTTGTTCTTCCCGGCGGCTACGGAACGCTTGACGAGTTTTTTGGCGCTGTTGCACAAAAAGCGGCAGGAGAACACAATAAGCCGATAGCCGTTTTAAATGCCGGAAATTACTACAGCGGGCTTAATGAATTTATTGCCTTTTCAAAAAGCGAGGGCTTCATACGCAAAAAGTTTGAAAACCTTTGCCGAATCTGCTCCGATGCCGAAGCCGTTTTAAAATATATAGAGGGCAAAGAGTAATTTGCCGCCTGCCGCCTGCCGAATTAAACGGTACGCGGCTTTTTGTTCTCATCCGTCAAAACAGAACGGCTTTCATATCTTGTGCCAAATTCTTTCTTTGCTTTTTTTGTACATTTTTCAATAAATTCGCTTTTAGCCTCTGTATATCCGTCACGGTCAAACTCATATTTTTTCCACAATTTAAGCTTGAGCGCCTCGTACTGCTTTGCAGCATCTCCATGTTCAATAAGATAATCACGAAAATAAAGCTCGTCATTATCTCCTGTTATTCGCAGATGCAGATGAAATACTTCCTTCGCAAATCCGGCTGCGGTGTAGCCTTTGTTGTAATCGCGCCTGTGTTTTTCTGTATTCATGCATGTGTATCCGCAGTCTGTTATCGCTTTGTGTGCGGTTTCAAAGCCGTCCTCTTTTATTTCAACTAAAATATCCACTATGGGCTTTGCCCAAATAGTTCCTATAGCCGTGCTCCCTATGTGAAATATTTTCGTATCCGGAAGCCTTCCCTTAAGAAGCAGATATTCCGCGTTATACTGTTTTTTCCAGTTCTCCTGCGGAGCACAAAGGCTGATGGGAAAAATATGCCAAAGTTCGTTTAATGTCATATCCGAAAGTTTTTTCCCCATAACCTGTCCTTCTTTATCTTTTAAATATTTTGCAGAGATATTCAAGCCTTTGCGAATGTTCGTTTGTTATGTCGCCGTACTTAAACCGCCACTGCCAGTTTCCGCTTTCGCTTCCCGGAATATTCATTCTGGCCATGCTTTTAAGCCCAAGCACATCCTGCAAAGGAAAAACCGCTGTATCCGCCGCAGAAGCCACAGCCAAACGTATCATATCCCATGACGGTTCGTTTGCGGCAGTGTCCATATATCTTCTGAAACGGTCCTTTTGTGCCTCATCGGCCGAATAATACCATCCGGCTGTCGTATCATTGTCGTGAGTTCCGGTATATACGACCGTGTTTTTGTCAAAGTTATGCGGAAGATATGCATTGTTTTCGCTTTCGTCAAAGGCAAACTGCAGCACTTTCATTCCCGGAAGCGAAAAACCGTCTCTCAGCTTTTCAACTTCGTCTGTTATTATCCCAAGATCCTCCGCTATAAACGGAAGCCCGAAGCTTTCCTTCGCCGCGTTAAAAAGTTCGGCACCGGGTCCTTTTTTCCATTCACCTTTTGTTGCGTCAACACTTCCAAACGGTATGCAGTAGTTGCTTTCAAACCCCCTGAAATGATCTATGCGTATTTTATCCGCCGTCAAAAGTGTCTGTTCTATTCTTTTAAGCCACCATTTGTAGCCGGTTTTTTTGTGATTTTCCCATTTATATACAGGATTTCCCCAAAGCTGTCCTGTTTTGCTGAAATAATCAGGCGGAACGCCTGCAACCTCCTGCGGATAACCGCTTTCATCCAGCTTGAAAAGCTCCTGGTGCGCCCACACATCCGCACTGTCCCATGCGGTAAAAATAGGCATATCTCCAATTATCTCTATTCCTTTTTTGTTTGTGTATGTTTTAAGAGCACACCACTGGCTGAAAAACTCAAACTGCAAAAACTTGTAAAAATCAACCCTGTTTTTTAGTTTTTGTGCCATTTTTTCCACAGCGCCCGCATCATGTTTTGCCAAATCCGTGTCCCATGTGGCCCAGACTCCGCCGTAGTAGTAATCTTTTTTTGTGCTGTCGCTTATTGTAAATGAAACCTTTGAAAATACATTTTTTTCAATATCCAAATCGTTTTTCCGCTTTTGGATATAATAGTCCTTAGCCGCGGCAAAAAGCGCGTAATCATCAAGCCAGAAAGCATTGCTGTTGCAAAAAGCCTCATATGCCGGATGTTTTTCACAGTCATTTTTGCTGAAGTTTATAAAAGCCTTTTCAAACAGAGCAAGCTTATATGGTATTACCTTCCCGTAGTCAACAAATTCCTGCGGAAAGCTTTTATTTGCTAAAGCTTTCTTTTCGATAAGTCCGTTTTCAGCCAGAATATCCGGGCTTATAATATAAAAATTTCCGGCAAAAGCGGAAAAGCTCTGATACGGTGAATCCTTAAAACCGGTTGGATTTAAAGGCAAAACCTGCCAGTATTTTATTTTGCTTTCGCATAAAAAATCAATAAAATCATATGCCGCTTTTCCAATATCGCCTATACCGTACGGCGACGGAAGCGAAGTTGGATGAAGCAGTATGCCGCATTTACGAATATGTTCCATTATCCGGCCTCCAAAGTTTGAAAAAAAATGAATCCATGCCATATATCATACAGCATATTAAGATATATTTTACAAAAAATAATAAAGCAATACAATACAAATTTCAAATGCGAGGTGAGTTTTATGAAAATAAAAGCATACGCGGCAGCGGCAGCCTGTGCCTGCTTTCTTTTTACCGGATGTGGTTCTAACAGCACCCAGAACAATCTCGGCAAAGCCTTAAACGACGGCTACAGCACATGGGACGGCGGCGGCTACGGCACCTATTACAACGATATCGTTCCCAATCAAAACAATCTCAACAACGTAAACGGTGACGGCACAAGCGGAAACGCCACCAATATATACGGAACAACAGATTACGGAGCCGGCTTTGGAACAACGGATTTTTACAACCGCAGCGGTTATTATACCAACAGTGCTGATACAAACAGCGTGCTGAAAAACGGCTATGATGACGGATTAAGCAACACAAAATACGGCGACGACAGCGGCTATCAGGGTTTTTATGATAAGCCGATAAACAGGTAACCGTATTCAGACGTTTATTGCAAATTAAAAAGAGCGGCTTTTTGTCCGCTCTTTTATCGTTTGATTTTATAAATTTCATCAGCCAGAGCCGCAAACTGCTCTATGCTCAGCTCTTCGCCTCTTACCTTTGCGTTAAATCCCATTTTTTCAAGCACCAAAGAAATCTCCGTTTTTTCAATACCGAAGTTTCCCTGGTTATAAAGGCTGTTCAAAAGTGTTTTGCGCCTTTGTCCAAAAGCGCATTTTACAATTTTAAACATAAGATCCCGGTCTTTGACCTTTACCGGTTCTTCTTTAAGCTTAAGAGTTATAACGGCGCTGTCAACATTAGGCCGTGGCATAAAACAGGCAGGCTTTACCAAAAAATCAAGCTTTGCGTCGCAATAAAACTGCACCGCAACCGAAAGAGCACCGTAGTCCTTGCTTTTAGGCTTGCTTTGCATACGTGAAGCCACTTCTTTTTGCACCATTACCGTCATGCTCTCAATATTCGCATGACTTTCTAAAAGACCCATTATTATAGGCGTGGTAATATAATACGGAAGGTTTGCCGCAAGCTTCGCCTTTTTTCCGTCAGCATTTTTTGCAATAAGTGCATTTATGTCGAGTTTTAAAATATCCTCGTTTATAAGCTCAAAATTATCGTAACCGCCCATAGTTTCCGAAAGAATCGGTATCAGGTTTTTATCTATCTCCACAGCCGTTACTTTTTTTGCGTTTTCCGCCAAAAACTGAGTAAGACTTCCTATTCCTGGGCCTATTTCTATTACAAAATCCTCTTTTGTTATTCCTGCGGCCTTAACTATGTTTTCAAGCACGTTTGAGTCTATTATAAAGTTTTGGCCATAGCTTTTTTTAAATGAAAAGCCATAGTTTTCAATTAAATTTTTAGTTTTAACAGGTGTAGAAATTTTATCAGTCATCTTCTCATCCTATGCCAAGCACATTTAAAAGCCCAAAAGAAAGCACCGACATTATCACTCCGGCTCCAAACACACCGGCTGTAATTGCAAGCATGGCTTTCTTATAGTCAAGCTCAAGCAGATTTGCAACAAGCGCGCCTGTCCATGCCCCTGTTCCCGGAAGCGGAACGGCTACAAACAAAAACAGTCCGAAATAACCGTACTTTTTTATCTGGTCGCTTTTGCTGAGAGCGCGTGTTTCAAAATACTCAATCATATTCTTAAAAGGCGTCTTTTTAAGCATTTCGAAAATATAATGTATAAGCAGCAGTATAAAAGGTATAGGCAAAAGATTTCCTATAAAAGCCGCCGCAAATGATCTGAAAAGAGTAAGATTAAGGGCATACCCTGCGATTATTCCGCCTCTAAGCTCAATTATCGGAAACAGTGACACTATGAAAACTATCATTTCCTTTGACACTCTGCCTGACAAAACAGAAATAAAAAAATCAATAATATTCTGAACCAACTTTTTGCCTCCGGTCATATTTATATCATTACAATAATATGTGCTTTTTTTAATTTACTCATTATATAAGCATTAAAATTATTTGTCAACCGGCATACGCATTATTTAAGAAACATATAATTTTTTAACCGGAAAGGAAGGATAGACCTATGGAGAAAATTGAGAATGATAAAAACATGATAGTTTTAAAGCCGGTAGGAAACAATAAAAACCCCGGCTACACGGCCGTGTTTATGGATCTTACAAAAAAGCCCTGCCGTGCAAACATAATAGGCGCAAGGCAAAACGGAGCCATGTCGCTTTTTATCGCTTCAAAAACCGATACATCAACTCATTATACAAGACTCGGCCAGGCTGACAAAAGATCGTACCTGTTTGACAAAAACAATATTCCCGGCGTAATAACCGGCGCCGCGATAGGCCGTGCCGATTCAAGAGGAATGCTTTCAATGCGCTTTCTTGAAGGAGGCTTAGGCACAGATGAAACCGGCAAAAACATATACGTAAAAGGTACACCGTCAGAAGCGGAAAATACGTCCGTGCAGGCCGAAAAACCAGCTTTGCAGACTGAGGTTTCAAAAACATGTGCAGATACAAAGTCGCGCTCGGATTCAGAAAAGGCAGAAACAAAACCCGATACAAAGGCAAATGTTTCTAACCAGCCGCCAAGAAATGAAACAGTTAAAGACATCAGGGATATTCAACAGCCCGCGCCCTCTGATGCCCCGGAGTGTGAAAAAAAAGCATATACGCCCTCTGATGATGAAATCAAAGCCGAGGATACGCTTAAAAAAATTATCAGTGATTTTTCAGCCGAAATGAAAAAACTTGAGTCAATAGGCGTAATAAGCAGCGATGAAACGGCAGATGTTCAAACCAGCACGCCAAAAAAGCAAAAAAACGGCGTATTAAGCGGCAGTGAAAAAGTTTTTCCTTTTGACAACAGTTCTTTCGACTGGGTAAAAGGCACCCTTGACGATATATGGGCCCTGGGCCGAAACGCAAGCCGGCTGTACAATGCCTTTGTTTTATGCAAGGAATGTCAAAAAGGCTACATAATAATCGGCTGTCCGTTTGATAAAAGCTGTGTTGTAATCGGCATTCCCTGTGAATACGATGAAAAAGACGCAAAAGCGGCACGAAAAGCAGGTTTTGTGGATTTTTGGAAAGGCTATGGCACGCCAAAAGAAAAGGTCGGCGATAATTTCGGCTACTGGATAATGAATCTCTAATCGTCTGTATGCCTCAAAACGCACTGTAAAGGACAAGTAATTCAGCAATCAAAACTTTAGTCTTTACCCGCGGATTTAAGACCGGTTATAATTCGGTCTTGTTAAAAGCTTCCGCGGGTAGTATTATATTATAAACCGAATTACAAAGGAGACTGCAAAAAAATGAGAGTCAGAAAAAAGGCATGGACAGCCGCCGAATACGAAAATAACACTCACATCTGCCATGAGCCTGAAAGCTTTAAGGGCAAATGGAAAGAACTTTTTGGAAACGACAATCCAGTTTTTGTTGAAATAGGCTGTGGAAAAGGTAGATTTATTTCACAGACGGCCATGCAAAACCCGAACATCAATTTTATAGGCATTGAACGCCAGTCAACAATCGCCGCTACAGCAGCAAGAAACAGCGGTGATATTAAAAATATACGTATTATTCACGGTGATGTGGAAAATCTGGCTGATTTTTTTGCCGTAGGCGAGATACAAAGACTTTACATCAATTTCTGTGATCCGTGGCCAAAGAAAAAATGGGTTAAAAGACGTCTTACAAATAAAATTTTCCTCGAAAAATATAAAGAAGTTTTTGGCAATAAGGCCGAAATATTTTTTAAAACAGATAACCGCATACTTTTTGAATTTTCGTTAAATGAGTTTTGCGCTGACGGATGGAAGCTTTCAAACATTTCTCTTGACCTTCACAACAGTGATTATGAAGGCAATATAATGACCGAATATGAAGAAAAGTTTTCACAGCTTGGCTTTCCTATTTTCAGGCTGGAGGCAAGATGGGAAAGAGCCTGACACAAGCCTTTCCATGTTTTTATCTGTAATTTCAAAGCATATAAGGCAACACTTTTTCACCTCTTTTTATCGCATTTTAACGTCAAGTTTTTGTATTGACTTTTATTCGTCAGTGTGCTATTATAAACTTCGTCAGTAAAAAAGCTTATGGCTCAGTAGCTCAGTTGGTTAGAGCGCCGGCCTGTCACGCCGGAGGTCATGGGTTCGAGCCCCACCTGAGTCGCTTTTTTAATTTAATATCTGCGGGAGTTTAGCTCAGCTGGGAGAGCGCCTGCCTTACAAGCAGGATGTCATAGGTTCGAGCCCTATAATTCCCATTAAGACCAAATATCAATTTGGCCTTTTTTTGTGTCTTTTTCCTCTATTTTGTGGCAAAAAAATATATGTATGATATAATTATTTCTAAACTATAAGCTGAAATTATAAACAGAAAATATAAATGACAAGGAGTGTTTTCCCTTAATGAAAAAAGCAAATTGCCTTATCGCACAGTCCGGAGGCCCCACGGCGGCCATAAACGCCACTCTTTACGGCATCTGCAATGCTGCCTTCAAAAGCCGCGATATTCAAACAATATATGGCGGTTTAAACGGCATAGAAGGCATAAAAAACGGAAATGTATTAAACCTTGAAAGGCTTATTGCCGACAAACGTTTTGAATTACTTAAAACCACACCGTCGTCATTTCTCGGCTCGTGCCGATATAAGCTTAAGTCCGCCGAAGAAAATAAAGAGGATTACGAAAAAATATTCGCTCTTTTTAAAAAACTCGATATAAAATATTTCTTTTATATCGGCGGAAACGATTCAATGGATACTATTTTAAAGCTTAAGCGTTATCAGCAAAACCTTTGCGAGGATGAAAAAGTAATACTTGTAGGTGTGCCAAAAACTATCGACAACGACCTTTGCTGCACCGACCACACGCCCGGCTTTGGTTCAGCGGCCAAATATATTGCCACCTCAATAAAGGAAATAGCATGGGACACCTCTGTTTATGACATGGACAGCATTATAGTAGCCGAGGTAATGGGAAGAAATGCCGGCTGGCTCGCTCTGTCGGCAGGACTTTCACGCGATATGAACGGAAGATGCGTAAGCGATCTTATATACCTTCCTGAAAATCCTTTCGACCTTGACTCGCTTATAGAAGACATCCAAACCGTTCGTCAGCAGAAAAAGCAGATAGTAATAACGGTTTCGGAGGGTATAGCATACAGCGATAAAACCCTTGTTGCCGAGTCGCAGAAAAAAGACGTGTTTGGCCACGGCCAGCTTGGCGGAGCGGCAAAAACAGTTGCCGAATACATAAAGCTTAAACTTGGCGTAAAGGTTCGTGCCGTAGAGCTTAATGTGCTTCAAAGATGCGCTTCACACTGTCTTTCAAAAACCGATATTGACGAAAGCGTACTTACAGGTGAAAAAGCAGTTTCTTTTGCGCTTGAAAATAACAGCGGCATAATGGTAACCTGTACACGCCTTTCAGACAGGCCGTATGACGTAAACATCGGCTTTGATAATATTGAAAACATAGCAAACCTGGTAAAGACCGTACCTCAAAGCTATATGAACTCCGGTAAAAACGGCGTTTCACAGGACGGCCTTGATTATCTTTTGCCGCTTGTCGAGGGTGAAATAATGCCGCCGTACAATAACGGCACACCGGTATATATAAAGCTTGACGATATTTATTGATACGTAAAAGAGCCTCAAAAAATAATTTATTTTTTGAGGCTCTTTTTTTATTTATTTATTTTATAAATTTTTGTGCAAAGCGTGCCATAATTGACGCAGCCTGACTTCTTAACGCGCTTCCCTTTGGATTAAGGTAATTGTTAAAACCGGTTATTATACCGTTTTCTTTAGCCCAAAGCACTGCTTCTTTTGCGTAGTCAGATACGTCGGCAAAGTCTTCAAACCCGCCTTCGGCAAGAGTTACTGTTGTATCATAGTTTTTGTATTTGCTGTATCTGTATAAAATCGCCGCCATCTGTTCTCTCGTTATGTTTTTACCCAAGCCGAAAAGCTCGTTGTTGTAGCCTGATACTATTTTATTTTTTTCTGCCCACGCTATAGCTTTTGAATACCACTGGCCTTCTTTTACGTCGCTGAATGTAGTTTTTCCGTCGTTTTCCGGTCTTCCCTCGATATTATAAAGTATCTCCGCAAGCATTTCTCTTGTAAGAGGCTTGTCCGGCTCAAAGTATTCGGAATTTATTCCGTTCATT